>Ga0194132_10003884_pt1 | contig 26009 bp, 25 predicted proteins | sample TA2KigOf80mmetaG_FD_148612 | JGI IMG/M metagenome (GOLD analysis project Ga0194132, IMG submission 148612) | Freshwater microbial communities from Lake Tanganyika, Tanzania - TA2015054 Kigoma Offshore 80m | ecosystem: Environmental > Aquatic > Freshwater > Lake | place: Tanzania: Lake... | reverse complement strand
CCGCCTTTGAGACGGACAACCGTTTTTCCGGCCCGCGCGCTGTCTGCAAGAAGCGCATTCATCCGATCCTGACGCCCTGATTCCCACGAAAGAAAAATGCGTTCGGCCTCCGGAGGCGCTTCCGCCGTCAACCGTGGATCGGCCAGATAGTCGGCGATGACGATGTCCGCTTTTTTGAGACAGGCAAGCCCTTTTACTGTGATCAGACCGGGGTCGCCGGGACCCGCGCCGACCAAATAGACCGTTCCGGGGTGTAGCGTTTCGTCCATGACGTTATGCGCTTTCGGGGCTACGACGCAGGATTTTTTCCGCAAGACGCGCGCCGAGCGTTTCCGCGTCGGACGCCGCTCCTTCGACGATATCGCGTACGAGCCATGCGCCGTCCGGCGCGGCCATCATGCCGTCAAGCGTCAGCGATTGCCCTGTCACGCGCGCCCATGCGCCAAGCGGCGTATGACATCCCCCGCCGGCATGACGCAGAAAAGCGCGTTCGGCAGACACCGCCCGCTCGGTATCCGGGTCGTCGATACGGTGCACCACAGCAACGACACGCTTGTCGTTCTCCCGTGTTTCGATCGCCAACGCACCCTGCCCCACCGCAGGAAGACAAATATCCGGCGAAATACGCTCGGTGATCCGATCACCCCAGCCCATGCGATCCAGCCCGGCGCAGGCCAGCACGATGGCATCGAGGTCGGGGGATTCGACCAGTTTTTTGAGTCGTGTGTCGATGTTGCCACGTATATCGGCAAACTGGAGATCGGGACGAAATGCGGCAAGTTGGGCGCGCCGACGCGGACTGCCCGTCGCGATGACAGCCCCGCGCGGCAGTTCGGTCAACGACAACCCTTTTTTGGATATCAGGGCATCCCGCGCATCGGCGCGCCGAGACACGGCGGCGATCGTCAATCCGACAGGAAGCGCTACCGGCAGATCTTTGAGACTGTGAACCGCCGCGTCGATCTCACCGTTCAGCAACGCAGTTTCTATTTCTCGGACAAAAACGCCCTGCCCTCCGAACGAAGACAACGAGGCATCCGTCGTCCGGTCGCCGATGGTTTTGACGATACGGATTTCCACGGCAAGACCGGAGACGGCGGTTTCTATTTCCGAGACCGTATGCCGGGTCTGCGTCAGCGCCAGAGCGCTACCCCGCGTACCGACGATGAGGGAGGATATTTGCATCATAGACACTGTGTCGAAGTTACAACCATCTCATGGGTGTATGTGGGACGTCATCCCCTACTTCGGGGAACGTTCAGACCCGATCTGCGCTATCTTCCGATCCGCGCTTCTCCTGTTCCTTTTCCACTGTTTCGTCGTCCAGTCCAAACAGGTGGCGGAGGGTGTACAGATGGTAGAGTTCCGTACTGGCAGCAGTTTTGAGCCGCGCTGTCGGGTTGTGCAACAGCTTATTGACCAAGGCACGACTCATCTGGTCGATAACTTCGCGGTCTTTTACCGAAAGATGCGAGAGTCGGGAAAACGCCCGTTCCACTTCTCCTGCACGGATGGTTTCGGCATGATGACGCAGTTGCGCGACGGTCGGTGTTACGGAAAGCCCGCGATACCATTCCAGAAACCGACCCACCTCGCCGTCTACGAGCCGTTCGGCTTTTTCGGCTTCTTTTTTGCGGCGGTCGGTATTGTCCGCCACAACGGAACGGAGATCGTCGATATCGTAGAGAAAGGTGTTGTACACATGACGCACCTGTGGGTCGATGTCGCGCGGCACCGCGATGTCGATGAGAAATATGGGTTTGTTGCGACGCACATGCATGATGCCCAGCATCTGCTCCCGGTCGATGATACAGTGCGGCGCGCCGGTCGAACTGATCACGATATCGACCTCGTGCATCTTTCTAAGCCCTTCTTCGAGCGACGCAGGCGTGCCGCCGAAACGCCCGGCCACTTCCACGGCGCGTTCGTAGGTTCGATTGGCGACGATCAGCCGCTGAATCCCGTATTCGACCAGATACTGCGCGGTAAGTTCTCCGGTTTCCCCGGCGCCGATGAGCATCGCCGAATGCCGACGTAGGTCTTTGAAAATCTTTCGCGCCAGATCTACAGCCACCGAGCTTACCGAGAGCGCGCCGGCGCCGATGTCGGTCCGCTCGCGTACCAACTTGCCCACTTCGAGCGCGCGTTCGAACAGCCGGTTGAGTACCACGCCACTCGCCTGCACGCCGAGCGAACGCAGATAAGCGTCTCTTACCTGCCCGAGTATCTGCTGTTCACCCATGACCATCGAGTCAAGACTGGAGACTACACGAAACAGATGGCGGATGACTTTCTCGTCGGTCATCCGGTAGAGATAGGGCGCGAGGGATCCGTGTGACAGACCGTGTATCTCGTGAAACCAAGTTTCTACCGGAACCGTATCGGATCTTTCTCCGCCGGTCGTCGCATACACCTCGCTGCGGTTGCAGGTGGAAAGCAGTACCGCTTCCACAAAATGACCGGACGATTTGAGAAGCGACAGCGCCTTCTCTTGAAGCGAGTCGGTAAGAGCTACCCGGTCACGCACGTCGATAGGCGCGGTATGATGGCTCAGGCCGATCAGCGTGATAGGCATGCTTCCACCCGGTTTCTCGCCTCGTCCATTTTGTTCGCACGAATAAGATCGAGCAGGTCGGAGTCGGTCAGTTTTTCATACCGTTTCAGACGCTCTTGCGCGTCGTCGGCAAACCGTTCCTTCATCCGAGCGCGAGCGTCTCCGAGCAGTTCGAGCAAGGCGGCGTATTCCGGCCCAAACTGTGTTTCGAGTTGGCGGCGTATTTTTTTTGCCATTGCAGGGCTTTTGCCGCCTGTGGATACGGCGATGCACAGGGCGCCCCGACGCAACACGGAAGGCGTGATAAACCGGCACTGTGACGGGACATCCACCACATTGACCGGGATACCGTGCCCCTCTGCTTCCTCAAATACCTGCCGATTTACAGCCGTGTCATCGGTCGCACAGATGACCAGACGAAACCCGTCGGTGTCGCCGGACCGATAGCCACGCTCCTGCCATCCTATCCGTCCGTCGTCGGCGTACCGCCGAAGCGGGGGAATAAGGGTCGGGCTGACGAGCGTCACCTGTCCGCCGCATTCGAGCAGTGGGTCGGTCTTTTGCCGGGCCGTCTCCCCGCCACCCACCACAAGACAGGGCAGACCGGAGATGTCGAGAAATATGGGGTAATAGGGCATGGAGAAGTGTGAAAGGTAAAAAAGGTAAAGGAAGAAGTAACCGTCTTACATCAGTTTCAAACTTCACCCTTCACCCTTCAAAAAATATGTACGCTGGTCCACAGCCCTGCGCCGATATAGGCGATCAGCACCGAGGCAAAGCCGGCCAGAGCCAGATAAGCGGCGCGTTGACCCTGCCAACCGGCGGTGCGACGCGCCACAAGCTGAACCGTATAGATCACCCAGGTCAACGCCACGCAAAACACCTTGGGATCGCTCAACCACGGCAGAATCGAGTGCCACGCCTCAAGCGCCCACCAAACCCCCGTGCCGATGCCGACCGTAAGAAACACCCATCCCACCGAGGTGGCTTTCAGGTTCATCTCGTCAAGCATTTCGAGCGAGGGCAAACGGGAAAAAACAAGTCCCACGCGCCGACGGTGGAGATAGTACAGTTGCATCACATACAGCAGACCGGTGATAAAGGAAAAGAAAAAGGCGGCGTAGGCCATAAAACTGACCGCTACATGAAAACTAAACCATGAACTCCGGAGCAACGGCGGCAGGGGCTCTTCGGGGCGCATCAGCAGAGTGGATACGGCCTGCGCCATAAGAACCAGCGGCATGACGAACGTGCCGAGCGACCGGTCGCCAAACCGCAACTCCAAGGCCAGATAGACAAGCGCGATCAGCCACGCAAAAAAGCTCATCGACTCGTGCAAACCGACAAATGGGAGATGTCCGGACCGGATCGTCCGCGCGATCAGAAACAGGCTGTGAAAAACAAGCCCCGCGATCAGCAGCCCGGTAGCATATCTGCCGACCCGTGACTGCCGCCCCGGAAAATGGCGGATATAGGCGACAGCGCTACCCAGATACCCGGCCATGATCAGACCGTGCAAAAATGCATCCATAGAGGCCGTCCCGCAAAAACGGTGCAAAGTGAGACCGAAAAAACACGAAAACGGAGAAGGTTTTGTCTCTCTCTTTGGGAAGATAGACGCTGAAAAGGGCATGCGTCAAGCGGTTTTTCCTCATGAACCACAGGATGTTGCGGGATTCTACATCCCAACAAACTTCTTGACGTGGACCGTCTCGAACATATCGTGTGTAAAAAAATCGTCTTCGCCGTCACCTATGCTTTGGAGCGAGGTCATGCAAACAGGGGAATGGGAACCGGAACAGACAACCGGTCTGTTCGAAACGATGTCGGTGGTCCCGCTGATTACCGGGGTGGTTTTTCCGTTGCGTACCGAAACCGTGCAGATTCGCATGGAGCGAAACCGGCGTCTGCTTCAGGAAGCGCCGCCCGACCAGCCCATCCTGATCGCCTATCTAACCGACACGGAGAAAGAAATCTCGTCTTCCAATCTGATCGAGATCGGTGTGGCGGCCCGGCTGGTTTCCAAGCTCAACCTGCCCGGAGACGTAGTACAGGTCGTCTTTCAGGGCATCCGCCGTGTCCGTTGCATGCAGATCGTGCAAGAAGAACCTTTCTACCGGGCCACCATTGCGCGGGTCGAAGAAGCGCGCGGAGATCTGGGCGAGATCAATCGGCTTATCGTTCAGGCGCTCGACGCCTTCAAACGACTCATGGAAGTCAACCGTTATTATCAGGAAGAGGAATTTACCGTCCTCAAGATGAACACCGAGGATCCCGGTATCTTTGCGGATCTTATTTGCTCTTATCTAAACCTCTCCTACGACGAACGCAAACACGTCATCGCCACGCTCGACCATCCCGCAAGGGTGTCGCTTGCGATTCATTATATAGAGGATACGATTCAGCGGGCGCTGGTCAGCAAAGAGATGTCGGAGCGGACACAGTCCGTCATCGAAGAGGGTCAGCGCGAGTTTTATCTGCGTCAGCAGCTTCAGACAATACGGCAGATGCTGGGCGAAGGCAACGAGCAGGAAGCCGATATCCGGGCGCTCGAACAACGGGTGCGCGAAGCCGGGCTTGAGGGCGGTATCCGGGAGGCGGTGGACCGTCAGATCGACCGGCTGAAGATGCTTGCCCCGGTCTCACAGGAGTATCAGGTCACGCGAACGTATATCGATCAGCTGCTCGACGTGCCATGGACCCAAAAAACCCAAACCCAAGTGGATATCGAAACGATACGCGCCATACTGGACGAAGACCACTACGGTTTGGAAGAAGCCAAAAACCGTATCGTCGAGTATATGGCGATCATCCGGCTGACGGGCAATACACGAGGACCGATCTTGTGTTTCGTGGGGCCGCCGGGAACGGGTAAAACCTCGCTTGGCAAGTCGATCGCCCGTGCCATCGGAAGAGCTTATGTCCGCATGTCGGTCGGCGGCGTGCGTGACGAAGCCGAAATCCGGGGCCATCGCCGCACCTATGTGGGCGCTATGCCGGGCAAGATCGTCCAGTCGCTTCAACGCGCCGGAACCTGCAATCCGGTGCTCGTCATCGACGAAATCGACAAAATGGGCGCAAGTCCGGTCACGGGCGACTTGGCTTCCGCCATGCTGGAAGTGCTCGATCCGGAACAGAACGCCGCATTTATGGACCACTATCTCGATCTACCGTTCGATTTGTCACAGGTGCTTTTTATCGCTACCGCCAATACACTGTACGACATTCCAGAGCCGTTGCGCGACCGGATGGAGGTCATTTCGATCTCCGGTTATACGGAGGAGGAAAAAAAGGAGATAAGCCGTCGGCATCTTATCCCCAGAATGCTGGCGGGGCACGGACTCGGAGAGGGTTCGGTCCTGATTGCGGATGCGGCGGTCTTGCGGGTGATCCGCGAATACACCCGCGAGCCGGGGTTGCGCAACTTTGGCCGCCGTCTTGAAACGGTCGTCCGCAAAATCGCCGTGCGCCGTTCTATCGGCGATACGGTCCCGGAGGCGCTAGAGGCCGCCGGCATCCCCACGTATCTGGGACCGCCCCGCTATACCCCGACCACCGAAGCACGCGCGCCGGAGGTAGGCGTGGTCAACGGGCTGGGGGTGACCGGAGCAGGTGGCGAACTTCTGCTGATCGAGGCGCTACGGATACCGGGTGACGGACAGCTGATCATCACCGGCCAGTTGGGCGACGTCATGCGCGAGTCGGTCCTGGCGGCGCGAAGCTATATACAATCAAAAGCCGAAAGCCTCGACATTGCGCCGGGGATGTTTGACGTCTGCAACATTCACCTGCATTTCCCCGAAGGGGCGGTTCCCAAGGATGGCCCCTCCGCAGGGGTCGCCATTGCTATTGCGCTGGCCTCGCTGATGAGCGACCGCCCCGTACGCACAGACGTAGCGATGACCGGCGAGATCACCCTACGCGGGCGCGTGCTGGCGGTCGGCGGGATCAAGGACAAAGTGCTGGCGGCACACCGGGCTGGGGTGCGGACAGTCCTTCTGCCCAAGCAAAACGAAAACAACGTACCCGGCATACCGGAGGCGGTGCGCGAGGAACTACGGATCGTGCCGATCGAGCATATCGATGAGGCCATCAAAGAGAGCATCATGGAAGTGGTGCTGGCCCGCGCCGTCTCCATCGAGCAGGCGGTACAGGCCGAACGCGGTCGCGCGGCAAAGGGAAGACAGACGTAGAGATCACCCGCTTTAGCGCTGCCTGACACCCTCGCCATGCAGACGGACCGTCTCCGTGATCCGCGCACGGCGCGTTTCGGCGGTTTCGATCCACCGGATATAGTTTTTGCGGTCTTCTTACCGCCGCGTTTCATGCGCAAAGGCAAGCAGATCACTCTGCGGAACACGGCCGATCATGGCGTAGATACGCGGTCCGTCCTGCCAGAGCACCACGTGGTTGTCTTCGAAATTTACCGTATAAAAACGTGTACGATCGTGCTCTACCCGGTCGAGCCGATCAAGGTCTATCACCGCGTTTTCCACAAAACACAACGAAACCGAAGCGCCCCTGTGATCGTAACGTACATATCCGGCCTCATGGTGCAGAATCTGACACAGATGCGCACCGAGCAGATCGTAGTCGAGTTTGCGAAGACTTGAAACACCGGGCAGAACGGAAGAAGCATCTGGTTCGATCATGTCGAATGCCACCGGAAGTCCGCGTGTCTTCAACCATCCCGACACCTGTTCCGGCTCGGAGGTGACAAACTCCACCTTGCAGTTTTCGTGATGTGTAACCATTTCCATTACTAAAACGGGTGGAGAGGAAAGGTTCTCCTTTTCCCACAGCGCGGCGCCGGAGACCACTGCAAGCAGCATGGCCGCCATTGCCACCGCCGCCCAGTACCGGGGACGCCGATCGATAAACCACGCAATCCGCTGCCATCGAGACGACGACGCAGGCGTTTCCCGGATCGCCGTCCGTATCCGGCTTTTGAGACGCTCCGGCGCGCGAACCCGCCGCACCCGCTCCGCAAGCATGATCCTAAACCGATCTTCGTATTCGTGTTGTCGGCGACACTCCGGGCAAGCGTCCAAATGCTCGTTGAGCCGCTTTCGAGACAGGGCATCCAATTCCCCGTCTATAGACAGGGAAACCAAGACTTCCGCTTCCTCACACTTCATGCGCCGCATCCTCGTGGACATAACCGTTTTGTTTCGCATACCCCCAGAGTTGTCTGCGCAACAACTGGCGGCCCCGCGACAGCCGGGACCGGACCGTCCCGACCGGGCATCCCATGATATCCGCGATTTCTCTGTAAGGCAACCCCTCTACATCGGAAAGCAGTACCGCCCATTTGAACTCGTCGGGCAGACTGGCCACAGTCTTTTCTACCTCGTCATGTAGCAAGGGACCAAAGAGCTTTTCTTCGGGCGTCTCTGCCGTATCCTTGCCTCGAACGACAAATCGTTCGCCGAAACACCCGGAGAAACGATCAGGGGTTCGCGTGCTTTCTCCCGAAACCGGTTGTAATAGATATTTTTCATGATTCTGAACAACCACGCCCCCATGTTGCTATCCGGCTGAAACCGGTAAAAAAACCGGTATGCCCTCAAAAAAGTCTCCTGCGAGAGATCTTCGGCATCCGCCACACTACCGGTAAGACGCAATGCGGCATTGTAGATTGAATCCACATGTGTCAAGGCAAGCCGTTCGAACAAAAGCGCCTGCCGATCGAGGATTTTGATTTCTCCCATGCCGATATCCTGAAAGATTTCCGCCCTGAAGCCACAGCCTGTATACGGAGCTATTGTCCTACAAGGTTCGATATGCGCTATCATACCGTAAACGGATACCCGCCCCGAAAAGTTCCGGAGCGGCCCTTTTTTGTGGCTTGACCCAATCCTGTTACAACTACACATTGGCAACATACGTCCATGTTGCGACAGCATTCCACAGGAGCGTCTCATGCCGAGTACCACATCGGACCGGGTAGCGCAGTTTACCGAGTCCGTCATACGCGAAATGACACGGCTGGCCTATACCCACGGCGCGATCAACATGGCGCAGGGGTATCCCGATTTTGCCGCACCGGAAGACATCAAAGAAGCCGCTGTAAAGGCCATACGCGACGATCACAACCAGTATTCGATCACATGGGGCACGCGCGAGATGCGCGCCGCGGTCGCCGAAAAGGTCGCCCGGTTTAACCGCATCCACGCCGAACCGGATACCGGCGTGACCATCTGCTGTGGCGGGACCGAAGCCATGATATCGGCCCTGCTGGCCATCGTAAATCCCGGCGACGAAATCATCATCTTCGAGCCGTTTTACGAAAACTACGGCCCGGACGCTATCATGTCCGGTGCGGTACGCCGATATGTCACGCTACGCGAACCCGACTGGCATTTCGATCCCGACGAACTGGCCGCGCTGTTTAACGAAAAAACCAAAGCCATCATCATCAATACCCCCAACAACCCAACGGGAAAAGTGTTTACACGCGAAGAACTGAAGTTTATAGCGGGTCTGTGCCAAAAGTGGGACGTGATCGCCGTAACCGACGAAATCTACGAACATATTCTCTACAGTGGCGCGGAACATGTAAGCATTGGATCGCTGGACGGCATGACGGACCGGACGATCACCATCAGCAGTTTGTCCAAGACCTTTAGCGTCACCGGATGGCGATTGGGGTACGCCGTCGCCGCGCCCCGGCTTACCCACGCCTTGCGCAAGGCGCACGATTTTCTAACCGTCAACGCGCCGACACCGCTTCAGATCGCCTCGCTGTATGCCCTCAGGCTGGGACAGGAATACTACGAGCGACTTGCCGCCGAATACCGAGAGCGGCGCGACTTTATGATCGCGGCGCTCGAAGAGACGGGGTTTCGGTGCGCCGTACCGACAGGCGCGTACTACACGATGGCCGACATCGGAGGGTTTTCGGAGTTTGGCAGCGACACCGAACTGGCGCTACACATGGTAAAAAATATCGGTGTGGCCTGTGTGCCCGGCAGCAGCTTTTACCGTCATGCCCATCTCGGCAGAAACCGACTCCGATTCGCCTTTTGCAAACGACGCGAAACACTCGAAGAGGCGGCACGACGGCTGAAAAAACTGAGGAACTCATAATGAATCGGTTTCACGAAGCCCGGCAAAAATGGGAAGACGACACCGTCCGCCCCGCGCTCGAACGCTCCCCCGAACGACAGGAGACGTTTGAGACCAGTTCCGGTATACCCATACAACGGCTCTATACCCCCGAAGATCTCACCACCGTCGATCCGGTGGACGACATCGGTCTTCCGGGCGAATACCCCTTTACGCGCGGCGTCCAGCCGACCATGTACCGGGGACGATTCTGGACCATGCGCCAGTACGCGGGTTTCGGATCGGCGGAAGAGACCAACGCCCGGTACCGATATTTGCTTTCTCAGGGTCAAACCGGGCTTTCGGTAGCCTTCGACCTGCCCACCCAGATCGGCTATGATGCCGACCATCCGCTTGCCGAAGGTGAAGTGGGCCGTACCGGCGTCGCCATCTCTACGCTTGACGACATGCGCACCCTGTTCGACCGGATTCCACAGGAACAGGTAAGTACATCGCTGACCATCAACGCGACGGCTGCGGTCCTCGTCGCTCTCTACGCCGTCGTAGCCGAAGAACGCGGGCTTTCGCCGACGGCGCTTTCCGGCACGGTACAAAACGATATCCTCAAAGAGTATATCGCACGCGGTACGTTTATCTATCCTCCCAAACACTCGATGCGTCTGGTGACCGACCTGATCCGCTATTGCGCCGAGTCCATGCCCAAATGGAACCCCATCAGCATCAGCGGCTATCACATCCGTGAGGCGGGCGCGACCGCCGTACAAGAGGCCGCCTTTACACTGGCCAATGGGATTGCCTACGTGCAAGCCACGATCCAAGCCGGAATCGACGTAGACGCCTTTGCTCCGCAACTGTCGTTCTTCTTTAACGCGCACAACCAGTTTTTCGAAGAAGTAGCCAAATTCAGGGCCGCCAGAAGACTCTGGGCGCGGCTTATGCGTGAGCGTTTCGGCGCAAAAAATCCGCGTTCGTGGCTACTCCGGTTTCATACCCAGACGGGCGGCTCGACACTTACCGCCCAGCAACCCGAAAACAACATCGTCCGGGTGGCGCTTCAGGCGTTTGCCTCGGTGTGCGGCGGCACGCAGTCGCTCCACACCAACGGACGCGACGAAGCCCTGTCGCTCCCGACCGAGGAGTCCGCTACCATCGCCTTGCGCACCCAACAGATCATCGCCTTCGAAACCGGCGCGGGCGACACCGTAGATCCGCTCGCAGGATCTTATTTCGTCGAAACCCTTACTACCGAAATAGAGACGCGCGTGCGAGAATACTTGGATCGCATCGATGCCATGGGCGGAGCGCTCGGCGCCATCGAACGGGGTTTTCCACAGGAAGAAATCAGCCGTAGCGCCTACGCCTACCAAATGGCCGTCGAAGAAAACCGACAACCCATCGTGGGCGTCAACCGATTTGTCGCCGAAGACGACACCTTCCCCGTTGCCCCGCCGCTTGATCCGGAGATCGAAAGAAAACAGATAGAACGTGTGCGGACCTTCCGGGCGAGCCGTAATGAAGACGCTGCCCGCAAGGCGCTGGAAGATCTCCGCAACGCCTCACAAACCCCAGACAATCTGATGCCCCACATCCTCGAAGCCGTACGACGACGCGCCACGCTCGGCGAAATCTGCGACACGCTTCGCGGCGTCTTCGGCGAATACAAACGCGTAGAACGGTTTTAAAGGACTCGAACCCATGCACATCGGCAAGATCGCGCATATCGGCGTGGCGGTAAACGACATGCAGAACACGCTTAGGTTGTACCATGAGACGCTCGGCTTACCGTTGCACGGCCAGGAACTCCTCGAAAGCGACCGGGTAAAGATCGCTTTTCTTCCGGTCGGCGACACGGAAATCGAACTGCTCGAAGCCACAGACCCCGAAAGCCCGGTGGCCCGGTTTATCGAAAAACGCGGCGAAGGTATCCACCATATCGCTTTCGAGGTAGACGATATCGAAAAGGCGCTGACCCGGCTCCGGGAACAAGGATTCCGCCTGATCGACGAACATCCGCGTACGGGCGCGAGCGGCGTCCGCGTCGCCTTTTTGCACCCCAAAACCACAGGCGGCGTGCTGATCGAACTGTGTGAAAAAAACGCGAAGCATCAACCCGGATAAAATTTTCTAAACGAATACCTCGTCTATCTCGTATAAACGGATACACACGACCTTTGGCACCCGTTTTTCAATTTCATGATCGACATCAGACCGTTGACCCACATCGAACCCGTCGATATCCAACGCTTGGTATCCGGGTATACCTCCGACGCGCGATACCAGGTCGACAAAACCGAAACGGACGGACATTTTTCGCTTTCGGTCACCCGGGTTCCGCTAACACGGCCCTATAAAAAATGCTATCTGCCGCCGGATGCGGAAACGCTGGAACGCTATGTCCGGCTACCCGCGCTCGGCTTTTCCTTTGGCGCGCACGAAAACGACCGGTGTGTGGGTATCGCCCTTGCCGAACCGCACCGGTGGAACAAAAGTCTGTGGGTATGGGAACTGCACGTGGAAGAGACGTACCGGGGTCGCGGGATCGGACGACGGTTAGTGGAGGCGCTGACGGAAAAAGCCCGTCTCGAAGGACTGCGGACGCTGGTATGCGAGACGCAGAACACCAACGCGCCCGCCATGGATTTCTACCGTAAAACGGGTTTCGAAATCGAGGGCATCGACCTTTCGTACTACACCAACGACGACTACCCGAACGGGGAAATCGCCGTCTTTATGAAAAAAAGACTCGTATGACGGAAGCCCATCTTCCCGACATTCCGGCTTCCCGCGCCGGCGACCGACAGGCGTTCGAACGGCTGGTACGTCGCTATCAAGAACCAGTGGTAACGGTGGCCTGACGAGAGAGAAAAAAATGATGCGTCTTTTGTCGCTGTCGCTGTGCGGGGTGTGTCTGCTGGCTTTGGCCGCGTCTCCGTTGCAAAACCGTGTCGGTGCGCCGCTTCCCCCCGACGCGCTGTCTGTGGAAAAACAGGTCATCCGCATCCTATTTCCCGGAAACGAGCCAAGAACGCTCGATGCTACGTTAGACAATTACGGTTCGGGGCGCGTGGAGTTTCTTTTTGACCGTCTTACCATGCTCGACGAGGACGAACGACTTCTTCCGGGTGTCGCCGAAAGCTGGAAAGCGTCGCCGGATGGAAAAGCGTGGACGTTCCGTTTGCGTGCGGATGCGCGATGGAGCGACGGAAGACCGGTAACGGCGCAGGATTTCGAATGGACGTACAAAACGCTCTTGGAACCGTCGATCGGCAACGTATATGCGTTTCTGTTCTACGAGATCAAAGGCGCACGGGCGTTCAATCTCGACAAAAGTAAAGACCCGAAGACGGTCGGCGTGCGCGCCGTAGACGAGCGAACGTTTGTCATCGAGACGGAAAAGCCGTGTCCGTATCTGCCTTACTTGACTTCTTATCTTTCCGCTGCGCCGATTCCTCGGTGGCAGTATGAAAAGTACGGTAAAAGCTGGGCAACGGCAGCACACATCGTGACCAACGGGGCATACCGAGTGGCGGCGTGGGTGGCGGGTCAGCGTATGACCTTTGCACGAAACCCGCGCTACGGGGGACCTTACCCTGGGCTTCTCGAACGTGTGGAACTGTCTTTTATGACGACGGGCGGTGTGCTGGCGTACGAAAACAACGAGATCGATATCTTGCACGGCGTGTTGCCGGGAGACCTTCAGCATGTCATCTCCGATTCGCGTCTAAAACGCGACTTGGTCACTTGGCCGCACACGCAGACGCAGTATCTGTTTTTTCAGACCCAACGTCCCCCTTTTGACGATGTTCTGGTTCGGCAGGCCATCGCCGGAGCGATCGACCGCGAGACGTTGTGCCGGGTAGTGCGGAACGGACTGGGTATTCCGGCGTATACCATGTTACCACCGGGATTTCCGGGATATTCGGGCGACCGGTTGAGCGGCATTCAGGCGTACGCGCCGGACAGGGCGCGCAGACGTCTGGCCGAAGCGGGGTATCCGGGAGGGCGCGGATTCCCGAAGATGCCGCTTTGGATCGGTCAAGGCGATCCGGCCGGCCGCGATCTGGCGCAGGCACTGCAGGGCATGCTCCAGGAAAATCTCGGCATCCGAGTGGACATACAACCCCAGGAAGGTACGGTATACATGACCCGCCTGTATCAGCACGCGATTCCCATGGGAATCGGTGGGTTTCAGTCCGACTACCCCGACCCGCACAACCTACTGGCGATGGTCTGGAGGTCCCAACCCAAAGGACACGGTAGGCACGACTGGATCAACTCCGATTTCGATCGGCTGGTCGATACGGCCGACTTCGAAATGGACCCCGCCAAAAGGATGCGGCTGTACAGCGAAGCGGAAGAAATCCTGGCGACCGATACGGGCGGGGTGTTTCTGTTTCATACCGTTCTCGCCCAGTTGCGACAACCCCGTGTGCGAGGGTTTGTGACAAACAAGCGGGGATTCCGGCCTTTCTGGACCAACCACATCACGCATACGCGCTTGTACATGGGGCGATAACCCCGATGGGGTTCGTGGAAAAGGCTTTGAAGGACAGGTAAAATTTAGCTTGACAAGTTATGGACAAGACATAATTTGTGAAGGTTGTACCCTGAAACATCGGGGGTTTTTCCGGCCTGATCGTCCGGCTGGCTCACCGCTCGTCTGCCCCCTCGCAGACTGAGAACACACAGTTCTTTATTGATATAAATGTTTTCTTTTCCGTTGCGTATTACGGAGCAAACTCCTCGATATGCATCTGGAAACCATGTCGATTCCGGGGATGGGGTATCTGCTTCGGAGTCGAACCGCAGATTCCGGGGCGACCATGTTGGGCATAACGTCGATACGCCAGCTCATCGGCTATACGGTAGCCGCGATCATGATGATCTTCGGTATCATGATCCTCATCGGCATGATGCGGCCCATTTTTCTGACAACGGATCGTCTGCGTCTGATATTCGGGATCGTGTTGATACTGTTTTCGATTTTCCGGTTTGCTTCGGCCTATTTTGCGGAGCGCCGCCAACGGGAGACGATTCTGGAGGATGATTCATGGAAAGGCCCTTCGGCAAGTTCTTCCGGTTCTTCCGAATAATTTTTTCGACGGGCGTGGTTCTTTTGGCGTCCGGATGCGGGGAAGACGAAAATGCGGAGACCACCATACGCGGTCAGATGTACGTCTCCAGCGCCGAAGCGGTGTTTCCGTATGTCGAAGAGTGCGCGATACGGTATCAGACCACGTACAACCGGGCTTATATAGACGTTGTTTCCAGCACTTCGCGCGCGGCTCTTGTCGATCTTTCCATCGGCAAGAGCCGCGTCGCCGTACTGTCGCGCGAGCCGAACGCCATCGAATTGGAAACGCTGAACGCCGATCCGCGGCGGGTGTTGCGGACACAGTTGGCCGCGTATGACGCGATCGCGGTAGTGGTTCATGGCGACAATCCGGTCGAACAGTTGACGGTTTCTCAACTCAAGGATATTTTTACCGGAAAGACGACAAACTGGCGCGAACTGGGCGGTAAGGACCGTCCTATCCTTCCGCTGGTGCGGGACCGAAATTCCGGAACCTATGACGTTTTTACGGAGCAGGTATTAAAAAATGAGGCGTACGGGGCCAATGCCTATCCTTGCAGCACGCTCAAGACCCTCGGTCATACGGTCGAGCGTGAACCCGGCGCGATAGGTCTTACCGGAGCACAGATGATTTCCATGGGCAATCTGAAGGCCATCAAAATCGGGGAGAAAGCGGAAGGTCCGTTTTATCTGCCCTCTCAGGAGTCGATTTTCAGGGAGCGATATCCGTTACGCCGCCCCGTCGTGATGTGCTATTTCAGAGAACCGGACCGGGTCGTGGCCGATCTTGTGGCGGGTTTCGTATCGTTTGTTACAAGCGCCATGGGACAGCAACTGGCCGTCCGGCACAGCATAGTGCCGGCGACCATGCCGGTGCGGGTCGTAAATATGACGCCCAAATAGCAGGCGTCCTGGAGGAGAAATCCATGTTGGGTATTGAACGGAAAAGGGCATACTGGATATTGTATACGGCGGCGATTGCCGGTGGACTTCTTGTAGCACCGGAACGACCGGTGTACGGGCAGAGCGCGGTGGACGCCAAAGCCGCCATCGAAGCCAGAAACTATACGCAGGCTGAGTCGCAACTCAGAAGTCTTCTTGCCGGAAAACCCAAAGACGCCGCGGAAGCGCATTATCTGCTCGGCTTGGCGCTCAAGGGGCAGGGCAAAAAGGCGGAAACCGCGTCCGAGTTTGAAACGGCGGTCAAAGCCAACAAAAAACATACGGGCGCGTTGTACGAACTGGGTCTGTCGCAGATCGAGACCAAACAGTTCGATCTGGCAGCGGTAAACTTTATGGCGGGCGACAAACTGACCAAGGGCAAGGATGCGCGTTTCTCGTATGGCATGGGGCTTCTGAAAGTGGCCGAAGGCAAGGTGGAGGAGGCCAAGACGTTTATGACGGGCGCCGTGGCGGCCGATCCGAACAACGCCGTGTATCAGCGCGGCATGGGGGATGTGTATACGGCCATGAAAGTGTGGCCCATTGCGATCAACGCTTACAACAAAGCGTTGTCCATGGAACCCAACTCCCCGAATGCCGCGTTTACGCATTATCAGCTTGGCAAACTCTATTTCGAAACGCGACAATTCAATCAGGCCATCGAAGAGTACAAGAAAGCGCTGTCGCTCGATCCAAATCTGAACGACGCCTATTATCAGCAAGGCTACATCATGTTTCTAGCCAAACAATACGCCGGCGTGGTCGAGCCTTTGCAAAAGGCCATAGAAAAAGGATACGACAACGCGGAAACCAACTATATGCTGGGCGAGTCGCTCAACCGGACCCAACGCCCCAAAATGGCAGTTCCGTATCTTGAAAAGGCCATACAGCTAAACCCCAACAAAACCGAAATCTACGCGCCACTGGCAGAAGGGCTGGCCGCGTCGGGACAGTTGAGCAAGGCCAACAGCGCCGTCGACAAAGCCGTAGCCCTGAATCCCAACGATTTCGATCTGGTCTATCTGGCAGGGTGGCTCAAGACGCAGGCGGATATCGGTCAATATGACCAAGGTATCGTGCATTTGAAAAAAGCCATCGAAATCAACACCGCCTCGGAAAAGCCTCATATTCAACTGGCACTGGTATATTTCGATCAGCAAAAGTTTGCCGCGGCCAATCCGCACTTGGAACGTGCCATCGAAATCAACCCACAGGATCAGAACAGCTACGCCTATTACGGACGATCCTTTATCAAGCAGCAGCAGTACACAGAAGCGGTAGCCAAAGTCACGGCGCGTCTGGAGCCGGTCCTTGCAAAACAATCCGATGAAGACCGGTCCAGATTAAGCAACGTATACTCTTCGCTGGGTCAGGAGCTTTACAACGAATCCCGCAACACGGGCGACAACAAGGAACTCCGGGCGTCCGTCCTGCAGTCGGCCATCCAGATGCTGCGTGCCAAACTTCCGCACGACTCTACATCCTACCCGACCTATCTGTATATCGGTCTATCGGCCCTTGTGTTAAGCGACGGCGCTCAGGCGCGGGACGCTTTTCTCAAGGTGCTCGACATCCGCAAAGCCGACGATCCGAAAGCGTTGCTCCAGACCCGCAAGTTTCTGGGTTCTTCCTATTTGATGTTGACGGATTACGACAATGCCAGAAAAGTGTACGAAGAACTTCTACAAACCAATACCCAAGACGACGACGCTTATTTTCGCTTGGGACAGATCGGGTTGATGCGTAAAAACTTTGCTACCGCCATTCAGAACGGAAAAAAGGCCGTCGAACTCAAACCGGACAACGCTTCGTATCACCTGTTGCTGGCTCAGGCTTATACCAACTCTCAGCAACTGGATGCGGCCGTAAGAGAGTACAGTGAAACGATCAAACTCGACCCGAACAACGCTACGGCCCGCCAACAGTTGGATACGGTGCGCAAAGCACTCGAACAGATGAAATGAGTGGAAAATAAAGCAGTATTCAACCGGGCCTGTCGGCTACAGGCATAGACCGGCAGCCAGATCGACAACCCTGAGAAAGGTGGTGGTTCCGAAGAAGACAAACCGTGCGACAGGGACCGTTGTTGCAAACGGACCGGAGATGTTGGCAAGTAGCGCGTTTTGGTTTCCATCCATGTATCCTTGTTCCCAAAAGGAGAAGCAACCATGCGGCCAGGGGCATTTATTGGGATCATTCTGGTAGCCTGTTTCGTCGTATCCACGATCATCTTTTATACCATGCTCCCCGAATTCGTGCAGAAGGGGGGACCGCTGGTTATCGTTCTTATGGTGCTGACGATGATGGACATCACTTTTATCATCGAACGCGTCCTCACTCTTAAAAAGGCAGGCGGCGCTAAATCGCAGGTGCAGTTTCTGCGTGATGCGATGGAAGCGATCCGCAAGGGAGAAATGGACAAAGCGATCGGACTTTGCAATCAGCAGCGGGGTACCATGGCCAATGTGTTGCGCGCCGGTCTCGAACGTTTCCAGACGGTATCCAAGGAAAACCTGACCAGCGACCGCCAGGTAGCGGAAATCCGCCGGGCCATCGAAGAGGCCAACGCCCTCGAAACGCCGCTTCTCGAACGCAACCTGATCGCCCTGCAGACCATCGCAACGATCTCGACTCTCGTAGGACTTCTCGGAACGACCATCGGTATGATTCGCTCCTTCCAAGCCATGGCCAAAGAAGGCGCGCCGGATGCCATCATGTTGTCGCTTGGTATCTCGGAAGCTCTTATCAACACCGCCGGCGGTCTGACCGCCGCCATCATGGGTATCGTGGCCTACAACTACTTTATCAACAAAGTAGATCAGTTTACGTACGCGGTCGATGAGGTTTCGCAGGAAGTAATAGCTATTCTGTCCGGCCGATCATGAAAACGGCGGGCCGATCCGGTGTCTTTCCGGCATCTGGTCCTGTCTTTTGCAAAGACCGTATGACAAGGAGTTCATGATATGGCCAAAACAAAGAAACACCCACCTGTGGTGCTGGACATGACGCCTATGGTGGATGTCGCCTTTCTACTGCTCATTTTCTTTATGAGTACGACGCAGTTCAAGGCGCCCGAATCGATTCCGATTCAGCTTCCTTTTTCGCACTCGGTGATCGAATTGCCGACATCGGAAGTTATCATCCTGTCGATCGGCCCCAAACCGGAGAACAAGATTTTCTGGCGTCTGGAGCCGCAACCCGAGGTACGCATAGAACTGTCCGAACTGGAAAAAGCCCTTATCGAGGCTCGCATCCGCAACCCGAGACTTCGCATTGCCATAAAAGCGGATAAGGAATCTGAGTTCGGGGTGGTCAGCGACATGATGGAGATTTTCCAGAAAACCAAGAACACGCGGTTCAATCTGGTGACCAACTACGAAGACGATATAAAGAAAAATACAACGAGTTCGCGGGAAATCGACCTGTCGAACCAGCAGCTTGCAGGGAGGTGATGAGCCATGGCAGCGGTCAATGCGCCGCAACGCAGCAGCGGTAAAAAGGGCGGAGGATTCCGAAAAAAGAAAGCCCGTCTCGGCGTGCATATCGACATGACGCCTATGGTGGACGTCGCCTTTCTGTTGCTCATCTTCTTCATGGTGACGACAGTATTCCGGTCGCCTCAAACGATGGAACTCAATATTCCTGCGGAAGACACTCCGGTGGAAATCGCCGAATCCAACGTGCTGGTCATTCGGATGTTGGAGGACGGGCGCGTATACTGGAATATCGGCGAAGACATGACCCCGGAACCCGTCGAGTTCAAGGAAGTCCAGAAACTGATTCTCGACAAGGACAAGGAAAACGCCGAAACGCACAGCGGCGAGTCCAAATTGGTGACCCTGATCAAAATCCAACGTACAAGTCCCTATGAGCAGATGGTCAACATAATGGACGAACTCCAGCTTGGGAAAGTGGACCGTTTCAGCATCACCGTGCTGGAAGAACAAGAAGTCATGGAGGTATTCGGGTCATGATAACGATCCTCCGGGCGGAACATTTCCCGCTCAAAAAAGAATCCGATCTGAAATTCTTTTACCAGCCCTTTGTCCGGAAGGCCACGATTTTCGCGCTCATTCTCCATCTGGTAGCGGCGGCCGGGTACTTTACGGTCAACGCCATCATAGAGCGTAGCCGGGCCACGGGAACCCGTATCGTTACCTACGCCGATCTGGGACCGCCGCCGGCGCTGACCGAAGCCCCGACCATGCCGGACATTCCGGTAAATGCGCCTTCTCAGCCCGTGATCGGTATTCCGGAACCCGTGGACGACACGGAAGTTTCCGCCGAGATGACCATCGCCACGCAGACGGAAATGAGCCAGAGCGTCGCGCCGGTGGTGCAGGATATCGAGGAAGCGAATATCGTCATCGAAGCGCCCAGGGAAGAAAAAATCGTCATCGAAGAGGACGCGCTACCCGCGCCGGACACTTTTGTCGCCTTCGAAACACCGCCTGCCCCTGTGCGTCCTATCAAACCCGTCTATCCGGAAATGGCGCGCAACGCAGGCATCGAGGGTACGGTAATTCTCTTCGCGCTGATCGATAAAGAGGGCAAAGTACGCGATGTTCAGGTCAGAAAAGGTATCGGTGGTGGGCTGGACGAAGCGGCGGTCGAAGCCGTAAAAGCCATCCCTTGGACCCCGGCCATCCAGAACAACCGGCCGGTGTCGGTATGGATGTCGGTTCCGGTACGGTTCAGATTGCGGTAAGATTTGTCATTGTTTTTTTCCGCTCCCGGTTTCCGGGAAGCTGGTTCAAAGGGACGGCAGGCGATCTGCCGTCCCTTTTTTCGGTTTCCACCTGTGTTCGAAGAACGACAAGCCGAAAAAGTGCTTGCTCTCAACCCGATTTTGTTTATAATTTTTGGTTCTTAACTGCGGTAGGACAAGGTTCTCATTTTTTCGCACAGCAAGACCAAAAGGAGCAAGACCGGGGTGGATACTCTTTTGTGCACCGCTATCGGAGCGGGTGTTCTGTCCGTTCTTTATGCGTTCTGGAAAACGGTCTGGATTTCCCGACAGGACGGCGGCACGGACAGAATGAAAGCGATCGGCGCCAGTATCGCCGAGGGGGCCATGGCCTTTCTGAAGGCTGAATACCGTGTGCTTTCGGTTTTCGTTATCATCGTAGCCATACTGCTCGGGGTGGCCAACGCAGGAAAGGAAGATTCCAGCGCGATCATCGCCCTTTCGTTTGTGATAGGCGCTTTTACATCCGTGCTTTCGGGTTTTCTTGGTATGCGCGTGGCTACCAAGGCCAACTACCGGACCACGCACGCCGCCCGAACGAGTTTGTCGCAGGCACTCAACATGGCCTTTGCCGGCGGTTCGGTCATGGGACTTAACGTAGTAGGGCTAGGGCTTTTGGGCATCGGCATCCTGTTTCTCATCTATACCGGTATGTTTGGTACGGACCAGACCGCCATGAACCGGGTGTTGAACGTCATCTCCGGATTTTCGCTGGGTGCTTCTTCGATTGCGTTGTTTGCGCGCGTCGGCGGAGGCATCTATACCAAAGCCGCAGACGTGGGAGCGGACCTTGTGGGCAAGGTCGAAGCCGGTATCCCGGAAGACCATCCGCTCAACCCCGCCACCATCGCGGACAACGTAGGCGACAATGTGGGCGACGTAGCCGGTATGGGCGCCGATCTTTTCGAATCGTATGTCGGCGCCATCATCGGCTCGATGCTTCTCGGTGCCAGTATTCTCGTCGCCGGCGTCTATGACATCAACTTTGTCGTCCTGCCGCTGGTCATCGCCGCCACCGGAATCGTCCTGTCGATCGTAGGCACGTTTTTCGTCTCGGTCAAAGAAGGCGGCAACCCGCAAACCGGTCTGAACCGGGGCGTCATCGGTTCGTCGCTCATCACCGTCGCCGCCATGTACTTTCTGATCGACCTGCTTCTTCCGGCGCAGTTTAGTATGGGTGGCACAGACTATACGAGCATGGGCGTATTTATCGCTACGGCGATCGGGCTTGCCGCCGGGCTGGGTATAGGCATCGTCACCGAGCGGTACACCGGCACGCATACCGGTCCCGTCACCGGCATCGCGCGTCAGTCTTTGACCGGGGCGGCCACCAACATCATCGCCGGGCTGGGGGTAGGCATGCAGTCTACCGCCATCCCGATGTTGATGATCGCCGCCAGCATCATGGGCGCCTATCATTTTGCCGGTCTTTACGGTATCGCCATGGCCGCGCTCGGTATGCTCTCCAATCTCGGTATACAACTTGCCGTAGACGCCTACGGACCTATCGCCGACAACGCAGGCGGCATCGCCGAAATGTCGGAATTGCCACGCGAGGTGAGGGCGCGTACGGATCGGCTCGATGCGGTAGGCAATACGACCGCCGCGATCGGAAAAGGCTTTGCCATCGGTTCGGCGGCGCTGACCGCACTCGCACTTTTAGCCGCCTTTATGGTACAGGCGGGTATCACCCAAATCGACCTCGCTCAGCCGCAAGTGATGGCCAGTCTGTTCGTAGGTGGCATGATGCCCTTTCTGTTTTCGTCCATGGCCATGGGTGCGGTCGGACGCGCCGCCATGTCCATGATCGAAGAGGTACGGCGACAATTCCGAGAAATTCCGGAACTTGCCGCCGCACTCGCCGTTATGAAAAAATATAAGTCCGACGAAACATGGTCCGACGAGGACAAACGGACTTTTGACGCCGCGCACGGAAAAGCGCAGTACGGGCGTTGCGTGGAGATATCGACCAAAGCGGCGATCCGTGAAATGATCGCCCCCGGTCTGATGGCAGTCGGATCCCCGGTTTTGGTGGGTTTTATTTTTGGCGCGGAGACATTGGGCGGGTTGCTGGCCGGCGTTACCGTATCCGGCGTATTGCTGGCGATCTTTCAGGCCAACGCCGGTGGCGCATGGGACAATGCCAAAAAAATGTTCGAAGAAGGCCTTTCCATCGAAGGTACCGAATATCGAAAAGGCTCCGAGCCGCATAAAGCTGCCGTCGTAGGCGATACGGTCGGCGATCCGTTCAAGGATACGTCCGGTCCTTCGCTCAATATTCTGATCAAACTCATGTCGGTCGTCGCGCTGGTCATCGCTCCGCTCATCGCCGGATAACCTTTATGATCAACCTGCTTACCATCCTCGGAAAACGGACTCTCTGGGCGCTGGAAAACATGGGCCAATTTGGCGACATGGTGGTCAAAATCATCATCATGCTCCCGCGTGTCCGTGACTATTGGGCGCTCATGATCGGTCAGATGATCAAAATCGGCATCCACTCGCTCCCGATCGTTTTAATCATCGCCTTTTTCGCCGGCATGGTAACATCGGTGCAGACAGGATACCAGTTTCAAGGGTATGTCCCGTTGTATCTCGTCGGAAGCATCGTACTCGGATCGGTCTTACTCGAACTGGCCCCGGTGCTTGGCGGGTTGGTGTTGTCGGGGCGTGTCGGCGCAACCATCGCCGCCGAAATCGGCACCATGAAAGTTACCGAACAACTCGACGCCATGAAAGTCATGGCCATGGATCCCGTGTTGTATCTTGCCATTCCGCGTATCCTTGCCGGTATGTTCATGCTCCCGGTACTCGTCGTATTTGCCGACTTGCTCGGCGTACTCTCCGGCATGGTAGTCGCCGTCAATACCATGGATGTCTCGATTCCCGAATTCGAACGCGGAATGCGGCAGTTTTTCCGAACCAAAGACGCTTATTTCGGTCTTGCCAAAGCCTTTGCCTTTGGAATTACCATTACCTCCGTAGCCTGTTATCAAGGTTTCAAAGTGCGTCCCGGATCAGGCGCCGAAGGCGTGGGCGCTGCTACGACCAACACGGTCGTCGTATCCTGCATCCTGATCCTCGTGCTGGACTATCTGCTTGCTAAAACCCTACTGTAAATAGACGCGCCCTGCCGCCCTTGTGCGGCACGTGCAAAAGGAGAATGCGCGTGTCCACCTTTAGAAAAAAACTTATTCCCGACGAGGCCAAACTGGGTGTGGCCTTTTTGCTTGCCGTGGTCATATTCGTGCTGGGGCTGTTCTATTTGAAAGACTGGCGGATCACCAGCGACACGTATCTGCTCGAAGGCGAATTTCAAGATGTCAACGGCGTAAACCGGGGCGATCCGGTGATGCTGGGCGGGGTGCGCATCGGAAAAGTAGAATCGGTCAGACTCGAAAACCAGATCCCTATCGTACTCATGCGTCTTGAAGACCCGTATCCGCTGCCGCAGGACTCACGGCTCGAAACCATCGACCGCAGCGTCATGGGGGAAAAGGCGTTGATCGTCCATAAAGGTAGTAGTCCGGACATAGCCACGACCGGCGAACGGCTTTTCGGAAAAAGTTCTCCGGGACTGTCCGAGATCATGCTCAAAGCCGATACACTAGGTCTTTCGGTGCAAACACTGCTCAACAACGCCAACACGCTTCTCGATCCGGCGTCGGGGCGATCCATCCGGACGAGTCTCAACAACGTACACGAAATCACGGAAACCTTGCTTGCCACGCTCAATCAGGAACGTCAGCAAATCCACCGTACCGTAGCCGGGATGGAAAAACTCGTTGGCAACATGCAAGAACTGTCGGTGTCCGAAAAAACAAAAATCGCCAATACGCTTACCAACCTCGAAAAATGCTCCGACGAGTTGAATACCATGATCGCCCGGCTTCAGCGCACTACGGTGTCGCTCGAAACGATTCTATCGCGGATAGAGCAAGGAGAGGGTACGGTAGGCAAGCTGATAAAAGACGACAAACTCTACAACGACATGGATCGGCTGATGGTCAACCTCGACGGGTTGATCATGGATATCAAAAACAACCCGAAGAGATATCTCAGCATAGAGATATTCTGAGCGTCTACTCCGATTTGGCTCCACCTCTACACGCCGTGATCCAAAATCATACCTTTGGGCACAACCACGACGCCTTTGGAGGTCACCGCAAACTTTTTCCCATCCTTTGCGGCATCGTACCCGATCTCGTAACCATCCGGAATGTGGACCCCCTTGTCGATGATGGCACGCCGGACCCGGGCGTTGCGCCCTATCGTCACCCGGTCCATCACGACCGACTCGGACACCGTCGCTCCGGCTTCCACACGGACGTTTGGCGAGAGAATTGAACGTTCGACGCGCGACCCGTTGATCACGCAGCCGTTTGAGATCATCGAGTCGAGTACCGCCCCTGCATCGCCCCCGCCACCGGATACGGTTCTGGCGGGCGGAAGCGCCTCCAGATAGGTTCGCATCGGCCAATCCGCTCGGTCGAGTTCGAAAATCGGATGCGACGATACAAGGTCCATGTTGCTTTCCCACAGACTGTCCAGCGTACCCACATCGCGCCAGTATCTCGGCTTGCCCTCTTCATCCTCGAATGGGTAGGCAAATACCCGGTGCGATTGCACCAGTTCGGGCACGATGTTTTTTCCGAAATCGTGATGACTCTCTTTTCTTGCATCCGCGCTGATGGCCCGGACCAGCGTAGCCGTATCAAAAACGTAAATCCCCATGGACACCAGCACCCGGTGGGGCCGCTCTGGGTGTGGAAAAGGGTCGGCGGGTTTTTCGGCAAAGTCGGTGATCCGATATTTTCGGTCCACGCTCATCACACCAAACCCCTGCGCCGAGACACGGTCAACCTCGACGGCCGCCACGGTCAGGTCCGCCCGGTTGTCTTCGTGAAACTGAAGCATCTCGCCATAGTCCATCCGGTAGATATGGTCGCCTGCGAGGATGAGCACTCGTTCGGGGCGTTCTTCCTGAAGCGTGTACACATTCTGAAAAATGGCGTCCGCCGTACCCTTGTACCAGTCAGCGCTGCCTCGGAACTGTGGTGGAACGCTTACGATAAATTCGTCGAGTTCTTCGTGAAAAATGTTCCACCCTAAGCGAAGGTGTTTATTGAGTGAATCCGACTTATATTGGGTAAGCACGTAAATCCGATGTAGATTGGAATTGAGACAGTTGGAGAGGGTAAAGTCTATGATCCGGTAGATACCACCGAAAGGTACGGCGGGTTTGGCCCGGTCGCGGGTAAGCGGATGGAGCCGTTCTCCCTGTCCACCGGCCAGCACCATGGTCAGGGTAGATCGAAGAATCGATGCCATCGGACCGCGGTTCATAGGTGGGCCTCCGGAATCCGGGTAACGAGCGGATCGGGTTGGTACTGAGGCAAACGGATGATAAAAGTGGTTCCGGCTCCGGGTGGGCTGATGACCTCGATCATACCCGTATGGTCACGCACGATCCGGTCCGCCACGGTCAATCCCAGACCGGAGCCGCCGGGCCGGGTGGTAAAAAAAGGCTCGAAAATGTGGTCCAAATGCTCTTCCGGAATGCCCCTGCCTGTATCGTGAATGACAATTTCCAGATGCGAAGTGCCTACAGCCATGGTCTTTAT
>Ga0194132_10003882_pt1 | contig 26017 bp, 24 predicted proteins | sample TA2KigOf80mmetaG_FD_148612 | JGI IMG/M metagenome (GOLD analysis project Ga0194132, IMG submission 148612) | Freshwater microbial communities from Lake Tanganyika, Tanzania - TA2015054 Kigoma Offshore 80m | ecosystem: Environmental > Aquatic > Freshwater > Lake | place: Tanzania: Lake... | reverse complement strand
GGCCGCTGAGCGTGGTAGCGGTCCAGCCACCGAGCGATCTCCTCGAAGGCGTGGTCGCGATCCCGGAATCGATGCTGCCAGACGCATTCCGACTTCAGCGTCCCGAAGAAGCGCTCGATCATCCCGTTCTGCTCCGGCGTGTAGGGCGTGATGTACTCCTGGTCGAGCCCGTAGCGGCGCACCACCTTCACGAAGGGCCTCGCGCCGAACACGAGGCCGTTGTCTGATCTCAGCGTCAGGTCCTTCGCGGCCGGATCGATCTTGCGACTGCGCAGCGCGTCCTCAAGCGTTGCCGCCGCTGTGCTGCCCACCCTTGACGCCTCCCCGCGTCTCCGAATAGCAACGCGCCGATACAGACTTGCCGAGGAGGGGTTCATGCGGATTCGAATCACGGGACTCGGGATCGCGCTCGCGGGGCTCGCGCTGGCACTGCAGGGCACCGGCAGCGCCACGGCCGAATCGACGGGCTCAGAGGGGCAGGGCGCCGCGGTCGCGGGTACGAGCGTCGCGTACCCCGAGGGCTATCGCGCCTGGAAGCACGTGAAGTCGATGCTCATCCAGGAGGGGCACCCGCTCTACGGGCCCTTCGGCGGTCTCCACCACATCTACGCCAACGACCTGGCGCTGAAGGGCTATGCGAGCGGCAAGTTTCCGGACGGTTCCGTGATCGTCTTCGACCTGATGGAGGCGTAGACCGGCGGCAATGCGGTCACCGAGGGCCCGCGCAAGGTGCTCGGCGTGATGGTCAAGGACTCGAAGGCCTATGCGGCGACCGGGGGATGGGGCTTCGAAGGCTTCGCGGGCGGCGACAAGAACGTGCGCGCCGTCAAGAACATGCAAGCCGACTGCTATGGCTGCCACGCGAGCGAGCAGGTGAACGACTTCGTCTTCAGCCGCACCCGCGACTAGCGTTGCTCGAGCACCGCACTCGTGTGCGCGGCGGCACGCCGCCGCGCGGCCCAGAAGGACAGCTCGGTCCTCGAGTCCGCCCTCGATCCGGCGGGTCCGGTTCGCGAGCCAGGACGGGTGCTGGCTCCCGCGGACGAGGTGCGGCCGGCGCGCCGCGAATGCTCCGACGATTGCGCGCTCGCGACCCTGCGGTACCGGAAGCCGGCTCACTGCTGATCCCGAGCGATGGACGGTTCCATGAAGACGCTGCCCGTGAACTCCGTTCCCTACAAGAGGACGGACGTGTTCACGGATTCCTCGGTGCCGAGCGGATTGCTTCGTGCGCACAGTACGAAGCCCGGTGCATGGGGGAAGATCGTCGCCCTCGAGGGAACGTTGACGTACCGTATCCTGGAGCCGGTGATGGAGGAGGTCCGGCTGTCTCCCGGGCGACATGGCGTGATCGAGCCGACGATCAAGCACGAGGTCGTGCCGACCAGCGGCGTTCGCTTCTACGTCGAGTTTCATCGCGTCGAGAGCGGGAGCGATGCAGGAGGAGGGTTGTGACGAGGCGACCGTCCAGCCTCGCGATCCGCAGGCATCGCAGGTACGCCGTCCGGCTCGGGATTCCCTGCTCGTCGCGCAGGGCTCTCGACGGTGTGTGATGTGAGGCTTACGCGACGGCGCACCCCCTGATAGGGTGCGACTGTGTCGACGACGTACGGGGATCTCAGGGGGGCGCGCGATGCCGCGCAGACCGGTAGCAGAGCGACGCGTCACGAGGCCCCGCCCGAGCAGGCGGTCGCCGCGTTGATGGGCCTCGCGATCTTCGGCGAGAAGGTCGCGGCGCGGACTTACGTCGCGATGGCCGAGATCCGCGACGAGCACGCCGAGTTGCTGCGCAAGTTCGCCGGCATGGAGGCGCGGCACGGTGCGTCCTTCCTCGCCGCGAGCCGGGCCAACGGCGTCGAGCCCGACCGCGAGTTCGCCGACGGCGAGCTCGGCTACCTCATCGAGCAGGTCGACCGGTACTCCGCCGAGCGCGACTTCGACGCGCTCGCGATCCTGCAGGGCTTCATCGTCGAGAGCCTCGCGATCGCCACCTACGAGCCGTTCCTCGCGATCGCCGACCGCTATCCCGGCGCGACCGAGGCGTTCTCGACCGCCCTCGCCGACGAGCGCTTCCACGTGGACTGGATCACGCGCTACCTGCGGCTCCGCTACTTCGACCGCACCGGGGAGTTCCTCGGCCTCGCCGAGCGCGTGAACGTGCAGGGCATCGACTGCGTCGGCGGCACGCTGATGAACATCGCGGGCCACCTCGACCAGGTCGGCCTTTCGGGTGCGGACTGCGCGGCCGGCATGCTCGACGGGTACGCAGCACTCCTCGAGGACGTCGGGCTCGAGCAGCGCGCGGCGCTCAAGAACGTCACCACCCTGTTCGCGCCGCTGCTCGTCAGGTACCAGCGCGAGCGCGCGGGCTGAGATGGTTCCCGAAGGTCCCGAGACGCGGCCGGGCGCGCGCGGCGGTGCGCATGCGCCCGTCCCCGGCGACGCCGACGAGCCGCTGCTCGCGCCCGCCGACGCCGACGAGCTGCTGCTCTGGGCGCTGATGGCGCGCTTCGAGCGCCTGGCGCTCGACCGCTACGTGGCGCTGGCGCCGGCGCTCGCCGATGCCGGCGACGGGGCCAAGCGTGCGTGGGTCGCGCGCCTCGACGCGCTGCCGACCGACGCCGCAGCACTCGCCGCGAGCCCGCTCGCGCCACCGACCGACGCGCTGCTGGCGCGCGCACGGAGCGCGGACGAGACCGCGGTGCTGCTGGTGCAGGGACTCGTCCTCGAGCACCTCGGGCAGGCGATCTACCGCATCGCCGAGGGCACCGAGCGCGCGAGCGATGCGTCGCGGTCGCTCGCGCGCGACGGGCTCGCCGCGAGCCGCGCGGTCACGGCGGCCGCCGCGCGCCGCACCGCCGACGCCGTCGGCTCGGGTGAGGACCTCTACCGCACCTTCACCGACCACACGCACGGCGTCCTGGGCGCGCTCGACGCGCTCGCCGATCCCGTCGACGCGGTCTTCGGCGCGCGCTTCGGCCTTCGCTTCGCCGACGTGATGGGTGAGTTCGTCGCGGACCTGGTCGCCGCCGGAACGGCGCTCGGCATGCAGCGCCGGAAGATCGTCGCGCACCTCGCCGGCGCGTGCATGGGCCTGTGAGCGCAGGCGGAGGGGCGGCATGAGCGGTGGGGCGGGCGACGGCGCGATCCTGATCACGGGCGGTAGCGGCTTCCTCGGCGCGCTCGCCGCGGCGAAGGCGCTCGCCGAGACCGAGGCGACGGTCGTCCTGCCGGTACGCGAGCCGCACACGCGCGAGTCGGTTCTCGGCCCGATCGCCACGGAGCTGGCGGCCGAGGGGCGCCCGGTGACGGACGCCGTCCTCGCGCGCGCCGTCGTCGTGCCGCTCCCGCCGCCCGAGCGCATCGCCGAGCTCGCGCCCGAGATGAAGCGGCTCGGCGTGCGCGACGTCCTGCACTGCGCCGGCTGCCTCAGCTACTTCAACCTCGGCAAGCTGCAGGAGGGAAACCTCGACCTCACCGCGGGCCTGCTGGCGCTCGGCCGGGCGATCGACGCGCGGCGCTTCGTCTTCCTCTCGACCGCTTACTCCGCCGGCTTCACCGATCAGCTCATTCCCGAGGCGCTGCACGAGGCCTACGGCGACGACCCGACGGACTACACCCGAACCAAGCGCGAGGCCGAGTGGCTGGTCGCGCGCAGCGGCGTGCCGTACGTCATCGTGCGGCCGTCGATCGTCATCGGTGACAGCCGCGACGGACGCTACGGCGGCAAGCCGTACGGCATCTACCAGCTGTGGACCGCGGGCGAGCGCTATCTGGGAAACGGATACCCGCCCGTCCTGCACGTGGTGGCCGGCGACCAGCCGGTGAACTTCGTCCACCAGGACGCGTTCAAGGACGGCTTCTGGGCCGCGTACGCGAAGCTCGAGGACGGTGCGGTCGTGCACCTGGTGTCGCGCGACGATGCGTTGCCGACGATGCGCGACCTCTGGGAGCTGTGGCTCGCGACGCACGGCGGGCCGAGCGAGGTGCACTTCTTCAAGCGCCTCGACGACGTACCCGACGCGGACGTGGCCGCACAGGTGCGCATGTGGCTCGACTTCACCGCGATCAACAACGAGATCGCGTCCGTCCGCTGGAAGTTCGCCCGCGCCCGCCTGGACGCGCTCCGCGCCGGCGGTCTCGCGCTCACCGACGCGAGCCTCGCCACCGTGCGCATCGCGCAGGAGCGCTTCGTCGCGGACTCGCCGAAGCTGCAGGCGTTCATCGCGCGCTATCGGGAGCAGGGCGCGACGACACCGCGCTTCGTCGTGCACCCGGACCGTTCGCTCGAGAGGGGCTGAGCGAAGGGGTGAGGCCGAGCGCGGCGGCTGCGATCGGCGCAAGGGCGCCGCTCGGCCCGCACGCTGCGCGCTCGGTGGCCGCGCGTCCCCGGAGCAGCCTCACCGGGAGCGCTCGGCCGCGTCGAGCGGCTCGTCCGCTCCGCTGCCGGTCCGCGGCTTGCGCGCCGAGCCCGCGACCATCTCGAAGCGGAACAGCCGGCACTCGATCGGTCCGTTCCACAGCGGCACGCGCCGGCTCGGCTGCAGTCGCATGATGGTCGGAAGCTTCGGGTCCGGGCTCAGCACCCACGCCGTCCAGCCCGCGTAGCCGCGCTTCCAGTGTCCGGCGAGCTGCGCGAAGAAGGCCTCGGGCGTGCCGCCGCCGGCCGCACCCTGCGCGACGACGGGTCGGTCGCCGCGCGAGCCCTTGGCGCCGATGCGCTCGCCGTAGGGCGGGTTGACGATCAGCGTGCCGGACGGCGCGGGCGCGGGTCGCTGCAGAGCGTCGGCGGTCCCGATGGCGATCGCGTGCGCGACGCCGGCCCGCACGGCATTGCGTGAAGCAAAGTCGGTCATGCGGAACGCCACGTCGCTCGCGAACACCGGCGTCCGGGGCGCGTGGATCGCCGCCTGCGCCGCCTCGCGCAACGCCTGCCAGTCGCGGCCGAGGTCGCGAAACGGTGCCTGGCGCTCGAAGGCGAAGCGGCGCCGGAGCCCCGGCGCGATGCCGCACGCGAGCTGCGCCGCCTCGATCGCGATGGTGCCGGCGCCGCAGCACGGGTCGAGCAGCGGACCGTCGGCCTCGCGCCCCTGCCAGCCGGCCGCCGCGAGAAGTGCCGCGGCGAGCGTCTCCTTGAGTGGCGCCTCGCCCTGGTCGTCCCGCCAGCCACGCTTGAACAGCGCCTCCCCGGACGTGTCGACGTGCAGGGAGAGGCGGTCGGCACCGAGGTGCAGCACGAGCGGCAGGTCGGGACGCCGCGTGTCGACGCTCGGGCGCTCGCCGGTGCGCTCGCGCACGGCGTCGCACAGGCCGTCCTTCACGCGCAGCGCGGCGAAGCGGATCGAGCGCAGCGGCGAGCGCTGCGCCGTCACGTCGACGCGCAGCGTCTCGCGCGGGGTGATCCAGTCGCTCCAGCGGACGGAGCGCGCGTAGTCGTAGACGTCCGTCTCGTCGCGGTACGGTCCCTCGGCGACCTGCCACAGCACGCGTTGTGCGAGGCGGCTCTGCAGGTTCAGGCGCAGTACGTCGCGCAGCACGCGTTCGGCGGAAGGCTGCACGGTGACGCCGCCGCGCGACGCGGCGCACGGAACGTCCGCGCCGAGGATCGCGCGCACCTCGTCCGCCAGCAGCTCCTCGACGCCCGCCGCGCACGGCAGGAACAGGAGATCGGCGGGAGCGCGGCCGGGCATCCGGGCTGCTTACCATTCCCGCGCGCCACGGCGACGAGGGGAGGTGTCGATTCCGGCTGATCGTCCGGGGCGTCGGATCGCTGCGGCCGGGGCAACCGTGGGTGGCGGAGTGCTGCGGTCACCGAGCGCCCGGGCGCTGGTCTCCACCGCTGCGGACCTCCGGCGTCGCGCCGGGCGCTTGCCCCGTGCGCAGCTCATGCGCCGCGCGCAGGATCGCCTCGCCGAGCCATGCGCGGACGACGTCGTGCGCCCCCGAAGTCGTGAGGTGCACGCCGTCGGCGCGCAGCGCGGGATCGAACTCGCCGCCCGGCCGGCCTGCGACGTACCCGGCGAGATCGACCACCCGCATCGTCTCGGGTCGGCTCGTCGCGACCTCGCGGATGATCTCGTTCAGGCGATCCATGCGCCGTGGCTCCGACGCGGCGCGGTCGCTCGCGAACGATTCCCCGTCCTCGTGCGGCCGCACGTCGACGTGGGGCGCCGTGAGCCACACCACGACGGCGCCGCTCGACGCGAGGTTGTCGACCGCCCTGGTGATCGCGGCCCGCGTCTGCGCGTCGAGCTCCGGGTCTCCGAGGGCGCGTGGGGGAGCCTTCGGGTGCGCCCGGCGCGTCCGCACCTCCCACGGCCCGACCAGGACGATCGCGACCTGCACGCGGTGGTTCCGCGCGGCCGTCGTCCAGCTGGCGAGGAAGTCCCGGCAGACGATGCGCTGCGGCTGCCACTGCCCGCGGTTCTCGATCTCGCCGGTCTCGAGCACGCCGCAGCCGAACTCGATCCGACCGTTCACGGCCATCGTGTCGGCGCGCTCCCCGAGCCACGGCTCCAGCGCCCTCGCGAGTGAGACGGCGGTCGAGTCGCCGAACGTCCCGACGCGCAGCTTCCACGGGTCGCCCCGCATCGCGCCGCGTACTGCGTTCACCTGCGAGAGCACGTGCACGACCATCGCGAGCGGGTTGCTCCAGATGATCAGGGCGAGGACGACGGCGACGCCGGCCACGGCGGCCCGGACGAAGCGACGTGGCGGCACGGCGCTCGAGCGCCGGATCGGCAGCTCCACGAGGCGGTACGAGAGCGCGGCGAGGCCGAGCGTCGCCGCACCGCGCAGCACGAGCAGCGGCAGCGGCGACAGCCCCGTGCGTGCGGGCGTCAAGAAGAGGAACAGTGGCCAGTGGAACAGGTACGCGCCGTACGACACCGTGCCGATCCAGCGCAGCCAGCCGAGTGACAGGACCCGGTAGACCGGGCCGTCCGGCCGTGTCGCCGCTGCGACCACCAGCGCGGAGCAGGCGGCGTAGAGCGCGAAGCCGCCGCGGTACAGCCAGGCGTCCCCGACCGAGGCGAGGCACCACGCCGCGACCAGCAGCAGTGCCGCGACCGTACCCGCGACGTGCAGCGTGCGTCGTGCCGCCAGCGAGCGCGCGCCGACCCCGCGTTCGCGCAGCAGCGCCAGCAGCGCGCCGATCAGCAGCTCGCCCGCGCGCGCGTCGGTGCCGTAGTAGAGCCTGTGCTGTGCCGCCTCGAGCGAGGGCGCGGCGAGCGCGACGCCGATCGACGCCGCGGTCGCGAGGACGCACACGGCCGCGAGCGCGCGCGGCCCGCCGCCGGCGCGCAGCAGCAGCGCGACGAGCAGGGGAAAGACGACGTAGAACTGGCCCTCGATCGCGAGCGACCAGAAGTGCTGCAGCGGCGACGGATCGGTGAAGATCAGGTTGTACGCGTACGCCGGGCTCATGAAGCGCCAGTTGACCGCGTAGAAGAGCGTCGCGAGCGCGTCCTCGGCGAGGTGCTCGCGCTGCGACGGCTCGAGCCACAGCGGTGCCGTCGCGACGATCGCGGCGATGGTCAGCAGCGAGGCCGGCAGCAGTCGGCGCAGCCGACGCTCCCAGAAGCCGCGCAGCGAGACCGTGCCGGTCGCGCCGCGCTCCGCGAGCAGCAGCGTCGTGATCAGGAAGCCCGACAGCGTGAAGAACGTCGACACGCCGAGGAAGCCGCCCGACATCCAGGCGAAGCCCGAGTGGAAGAGCAGCACCGCGACGAGGCACGCGCCGCGCAGCCCGTCGAGCGCGGGCAGGTGCTCGATGCGGGGACGCGGGCTGGTGCTCGGTCGATCGGGTGCGGCCGACGTCAACGCGTGCCCTGCACGAGCCCGATCGTGCGGCAGCCGCCGCTGCCTCCGGGTAGCCGGCACGGACCCGCGGACCCGGTCTCGGGCGCGGGCAGGACCGGCGGCACGGGCGCGCGGACCGCTCCACCGTCGGGCATCTCGTGCACCGGCAGGCGCAGCTCGAGGCGCTCGACGGTGACGGTGAAGCGCCCGTTCGAGGCACGCCCGTAGGGCGCGCTCTGGCCGAGCAGCTCGAGCTTGGCGACGTGTCCGGCGCGGAAGTGCCAGCCGTTCGGGTGCAGCTGGAAGACGTCGCGGTGGCGGTCGTTGCGTGGACGGTAGAGGTCGTGCGTGACCAGCGTCTGCGTGCCGTCGGGGGCGACGTCCCAGAGACGTGCCGCGATCTGGGCGTGCGTTCCGCGGACCGACAGCTCGGCGATCACCGTCGGCGCGCCGAGCAGCGTGTAGCCGTCGCCCTGCGCGGGCGGCAGACGGTACGTCGCGGCGTTGCGCTGGTCGCCGCCCGCGAAGGCCCGGCAGGACCCGCCGCGCAGCGGATCGAGGGCCGCGGCGATCGCCGGGTCGCCACCGGTCGAGTCGAAGCGGCGCGCGCGTCCGTCGACGTGGCGCACCTCGCCGGGGTGCAGCTCGTCCCACGATTCGGCGACGAAGGGCCCCGCCACGGCGGCACCGTCGCACGCCTGCGTGTAGGTCTCGACCGCCGGCGCCGGCTCCGTGTCACGGCCGAGCAGGTGGCGCGCGAAGAAGTCGTCGATGCGCGCCTGCACGAGCGCCACGTTGCCGCCGAGCGCGGCGCGCGGGTGGCCCAGGCCGTCGGCGAAGTGCAGCGCGATCTCGGCGTCGGGGTGCTTGACGCTGCTGCGGCGCCAGTAGCGCACCGCCTCGTCGGCCGGGCACAGGTCGTCGGTCCACGCGTTGTAGATGAAGAGCGGCGCCGGTGGGACGGAGTCGTCGATGCCGTACGCCGAGTGGAAGGTCGTCAGCTCGTGCGTGATCGCGCGGACCTGAGGGTCGCCGTCGTACGGCTCGCCGGCGCTCACGCGCGCGTTCCAGCCGATCAGGTCGGCCGACGGATCCGAGCCGTCGGGCACGTAGTAGCCGGTGACGAGGCCCGCGCCGTAGAGCGTCGCGTTCCACGACTGCTTCTGCACGCCCGAGCGCGCGCCGTACGGGTTGTCGGCGCGGTAGTCGAGGGTGCGGCCGTTCGGCGACAGCGCCGCCGCGAGATCCGACCACGGCACGAGCGGGGCTGCGGCCGCGATCCGGAGCGGCACGCCGGCCGGGCTGCGCCACGGCACGAGGCGTCCGTCGGGCAGCATCGTGCGGCCGTTCAGCGCGGCCAGGATCAGCGACTGCCCGCCGCCGTACGACCCGCCGGTCACGCCGATGCGCGCGGCGTCGGCGATGCCCTGGTCGACCAGCAGGCCGACCAGGTGCTGCGTGTCGCGCGCCTCGTAGCGCGCATCCGCGAGGTGCGTCCAGCCGCGCTCCGCGCAGACGTCCGGATCGGCGAGCGACGGATCGGGCGCGCGCGACGCGGCCGAGCCGCACGAGCCGTGGAAGCCGCGCGCGGAGTAGGAGAGAACGGCGTAGCCGTCGCGGGCGCGCGACGTGAAGACGCTGCCGCTCTTGCCCGCGCTCCAGCCGTGCAGCTGCACGATCAGCGGCCACGGTCCGGAGGTCGACGCCGCCGGCAGAGTGACGTTCGCGTCGAGCGGCACGCCGTCGAAGCTCGCGACGCGCGTCGCGACGCTGCCTTCGCAGAACTGCACGCCGTCCCGCTCGACGCAGGGGATGCGCCCGCCGAAGACGCTCGAGATCTCAGCCGCGTTCGCAGGGAGAGCGGACGCCAGGGCGAGCAGCAGGGTGAGACCGAGGGCGGGGACGCGCAGAGTCATGCAAGATCCTCCTGCGGGCGAGGGTTACACGGCGGCGGTGCTGCGTGCCAGACGCTGGCGTCGGGGGCGGGCTTCCGCCGGCGAGGCGCGGGTCGGCCAGGGAGCCCGGCATGGATCGTGCGCCTCCAGAGCGCCGTGCGAGTTGCCGATCAGGAAGGCATGGCGACGATCATCGCGTCTCGTTCGACCCGGCTCCATCTCCTGCTCTGCTGCTTCGCGACCGCGTCGGCGCTGGGACCCGGCCGGGCGACCGCGGGTGATCTGCGGACGCCGCAGCCGGTCGCGTACTACGACGTCGACGTCGTCGCCCGGGACGCGCGCGCTCTCGAGCCGGAGTGGCGTCGTGCGGTGGCAGTCGAGGAGCGGCTGGTCGCGGAATCGGCGCCACTGCGCGCCGAGGTCGCCGAGCTGCGCACGCTGCTCGGCGACGCGACTCTCACCGACCGGCAACGCCGCGTCTTCGAGACGCAGCTCGCGCAGCGCACCATCGCGCTGCTCCTGCTGCGCGCGGACGGCATGCACGACATCGCGCAGGCGAAGGCGCTGGCGCTCGACGACGTCGAGGAGCGCATCACCGCGGCCGTCGCGCGCGTGGCGCGCGAGAACGGCTACGTGGTCGTGATCCGCACCGACCGCGCGACGCGCGTCCTCGACCGGCACGCGATCGATCTCACGCCGCGGGTGATCGCCGAGCTCGATCGCGCGGCCCGAACGACGCAGGAGACGCGCGCGCCCGTGCCCGCACCGGCACCGCGGGAGCCCGACCGCGCGGAGCGCCTGCGCACGCGCGGGCAGGCGTGCGATGGTCCCGCGGCGGCGAGCGCTGCTTGCGCGGCTGCCGACGCCGGCTCCTGAGCCGACGGCGCGGTGTAGAGCAGAGCAGGGCTCACGTGGTGCTGCGCGCACGTTCTGGAGCGCGCGCGAGTTTGGTACGCGTTCTACGAGCTCGATCGCGCGGACTTCGCCGGGGCGTACGTCACCGCGCTGGCTTACCGCACGTGACGGTGGACGCGCGCCGGGGGGCGGCGCCCGCTGCGCCGCAGCGAGAGACACCGCCCCCGTGTCCACCACGGCCCGTGTCCGCCACCCGCCAGCGTGAGCGGCCGCCGCCTCTCAGGCGTCGAGCACGATCTTCGGCGTCACCGGACGCCCGAGCAGCCGGTTGCCCGCACGGCACACCTCGGCGAGGCGCTCGCGCTCGGGCGCCGGCAGCTCGCCCGCGCGCTCCGGCGGACGCCCGCGCACCATCGCCGCCGCGCGCTCGATCCAGCCGCCGGCGTCCGGGTCCATCGCGAAGTGCGCCGCGATGCGGCGCAGCGTCGTGCGCGGGTCGTCGACCATGTCGTCGAAGCTCACCTCGATGTACTGCGCCGGATCGAGCACCTGCACGCCGCGATAGCCGTTCACCAGCTGGTCGCTCCAGAACACGCCGAAGTGCGCCGCGTGCGGCCGTCGCGCGAGCATGCGCGCGACGGGATCGTCCTCGCCCGCCTTCGGCGTGAGCGTCGCGAGCGCCGTCGCGAGGTCGACCTCGGGGTCGAGGCCGTAGATGATCGAGATCGCGAGCCGGAACGCCGCGTGCTCGCGCATGGAGAGCGACGTCTCCTCGCCGGCGCGGTGCAGGTGGACGAAGCGTGCGCCGGGAAACGCGCGCGCGAGCTCCGGGAGGTACTCGATGCCGCCGCCGGAGCGCTCGTTCCACATCGTGCGTCCGGTCTGCTCGGCGAGCCACTGGAAGTACGTCCGATAGTGATCGGGCGGCGTGCGGTGCGGCTGCGCGCACACGAAGGCCTGCGACTCGTCGAACAGCCGGTCGGGGTCGTCGGTCAGGCGCGGCAGCATCGAGACCAGCAGCCAGGGCAGCGAATCACCGGCCCCGAAGCGCACGCCGGGCCTGCCGAACGGGTAGGTGATCTCCTCCACGCGGTGTCCGCGGCTCGTCACCATGGTCACGAACGGGTGCGGCTGCGAGATGATCTGCCAGAGGTCGGGTCCGCTCATCGTGCTGGGCGCGAAGCGGTTGCCGGGCAGCCCGTTGATGAACTCGAACAGGCTCGCCATCTCGGGCGACTCCGCGAGCATGCGCGAGAGCAGCGTCGAGCCGCAGCGGCCGGTGCCGACGATGAAGCGGTCCATGCAGTGATGTCCTCTAGTAGCGGTAGCGGAGCTGCACCGCCCGTCGGCGCCGCTCGAGCATCGCTCGCCGCTCGTCGCGCGTCACGCGGCGCGTGTCCGGCGGCAGCACGCGGGCGAGATCCGCGACGGGCAAGCGCGTCAGCACGGGCTGCGTCACGCGGTCGGGGAAGAGATAGCGGATGCCGATCGTGCCGTCGGCGTGTCCTTCGGGGTCGATCCAGTTGTGCACGCCGGGGTCGTCGTGCGCGATCACGCCGCGGAAGCGTCCGTCGGCATCGACGACGGCCTGGCTCGAGTTGAGCGACGTCTGCCGTCCCGCGAACTCGAGGCTCTCCCAGTACCAGCCGGAGAGCTGCACGCTCCACATCCGGCACTGCGGCACCTCGAGCTCGACGACGACCGCCTCGTCCGGTGCGCACGCGAAGTGGCCGAGCCCGTACGACTGTCCGCGCAGCCCGGCATTTCCCTCGAGCGGTGGGGTCATCGTCACCTGGTTCGCGGGTGTGCCGATGATCAGCTTGCTCATCGTCTCCCAGCTGCGCGCACCGGACGACAGCCACATCGCCAGCTCGTCGAAGGTCGCTGCGACGCGGTCCGTGGTCGCGATCGGCTGCGGGTACTCGGCGCCGACGCGCTCGATGGAGATCTCCGCCGGACGCTCGCGCTCCCAGTCGTCGAAGTACTGCCGCAGGAGCAGGAACGACGCCTCGGGATCGAGCGCCATCCAGTTGCCGTCGCGGCGCTCACCGCCGACGTACAGCTCGAAGGTGCCGTCGGGATTCGTCGCCAGCTCGCGTGCGTTGAGCGACGAGACCGTCCGCCAGCGTCCGACGTTGCCGTCGCCGAAGTGTCCGGTGTTGACCTGGAACTCGAGGTGGCACGCGCTGCCGCGGTGGCCGGCGATGCGGTACGGCGCGTCACCGCGCACGCGCGCCCACGAGTAGTTGCAGTCGGGGTTGTCGAGCCCCCAGCTGAGCCCGTTCTCGACCATGCGCGAGAACTCGGGGTAGTCGGGATCGCCGCCCGGCACGGCCACCCGGATGCCGCTCGCCAGGAAGCGCAGCAGGTAGCGGAAGCCCTCGGCGCGGTCCTGCGGCGACGACGGCACGCCGTCGCCGGTGACCAGCGACTCGAGATCGCGCAGGCGCTCGACGAGGTCGCGCCAGATTGCGCCGGACGTGGTGCGCTGCTCGCGGGGATCGATCACGGGGTGCTCACCTCTCCGGGTCGTTGCTGCCACGCCGGACGGGTCGGCCGCAACCGCTCGGCGGCGCAAGTGCCCGCGGTGTCAACCGGCGGGCGTCCAGCGGATCGCCAGCCTGCGCCGTTGGGCTGCGCAGTCGCGCAGGTAGAGGTTGATCAGGGCCTGTTACGGCATTCCCGCGTCGGCCGCGAGGTCCTTGAAGTACTCGATGGTCGGCTCGTCGAGCCGAATCGTGATCTGCCGCTTCAGCCTCCTCGCGTAAGGGTTCCTGCGGGCGTTCGTGAAGTCGTAACGTGCTCTCATCGTCGTCTCCGTCGGGCATAGCGGGCTCGCTCCGTCCGGTCGGCCCTTCTTGCCGAAATGATCCGGATCACCGACTCTGTTTCCCGGTAGCAGTGGCAGACCACGAGCGTTCGGAGTCGTGCGCTCAGTCCGAGCAGGACGAAGCGAACCGCGTCGTCCGAGTGGTCGGGGTCGGCAGGCAGGAGAGCGTTCTCGTCGAGAAAGACCGTCTCGGCTTCGTTGAACGTCACGCCGTGCTTGCGCGAATTCGCGGCGCTCTCGCGCTCGTCCCGCGCGAAGAGGAGATCTGCCACTCGCCGATCATACTTACGATGTAGTGGGTATGGCAACTACTCCATCCGCGATCGATTCTTGGTCGCCGTTCGCTCCCGGCGCGAAGAACCGCATGGGCTCCGGGACGCCCTTCGCCGCGACGTCGCCGACGTCGACGAGCGCGAGCGTGCCGCCGATTTCGTGCCGGTCTCGGTGGGCACCAGGATCGGGCGTCCGAGCACCTTGGTCTGCTGCTCGACGCGCGCGCGCCGCGACGTGCACCGCGTGTCCGATCGCGGGGTACTCGCGCCGGATGGCGGCGCCGACGTCGCCCTCCGCCACCGTTCCGGCGTGGATGCCGAAGCACGGTTGCCGCCGACGCGTGGTTCGTGGCACGACCGTGTCCACGATCGCTCCCGAATCGCTCCAGAACCGGAGGAGACCCCATGGAGAGCCGCTTCACCCGTCGCGAGATCCTGCGCCTTGCCGCCGCGCTCGGCATCGCACCGCTCGCGGCACAGCTCGTCGCTTGCAGCGACGCCGGGGAGTCGCTGCCGGAGTACCGGTACGACGGCGAGCCGGGCCCCGAGGACCTGTTCGCACACGGCGTCGCGAGCGGCGACCCGTTGCCGGACGCGGTCGTGCTGTGGACCCGCCTGAGCCCCGCGCAGGACGGCGCGCTCGACGTGTTCTGGGAGGTGGCGCGCGACGACGGGTTCGCCGACCGGGTGGGGGCGGGCTGGGCGGCGACGGACGCGGAGCGCGACTTCACCGTCAAGATCGACGCAGCCGGCCTCGCGCCGGCGACGACCTACTTCTACCGCTTCCGGGCGCTCGGCCGGACCTCGCGGCTCGGCCGCACGCGCACGGCACCGTCGGGCGCGGCGGACCGGCTGCGCTTCGGCGTCGTCTCGTGCCAGCGCTACACCGACGGCTACTACCACGCCTACCGCGCGCTCGCGGCGCGGCCCGAGCTCGACGCGATCCTCCACCTCGGCGACTACATCTACGAGGACGGCGCGCGGGGGCCCGTCCGATCGCACGACCCGCCGCAAGAGCTCAACGCGCTGGACGACTACCGCCGCCGCTACGCGCAGTACCGCAGCGACCCGGACCTGCAGACGGCGCACGCGTGGTTCCCGTTCGTCACCGTGTGGGACGACCACGAGTCGGCGAACAACGCCTCGCGGGACGGCTCGTCGTCGCACGATCCGGCGACCGAGGGATCCTGGGCCGAGCGCCGTGCCCGTGCCGAGCGAGCGTACTCCGAGTGGATGCCGCTGCGCTTCGCGCCCGGCGAGCCGCTGTACCGGGCGCTGCGCTTCGGTGATCTCGCCGACCTGCTGATGCTCGACACCCGCCTCTGGGGGCGCGACCGTCAAGCAGCGGGTCGCGACGACCTGGCGACGATCCGCGATCCCGGCCGCTCGCTGCTGGGCTTCGACCAGGAGGAGTGGCTCGCGCAGCAGCTGCGCGGCTCCCGTGCCCGCTGGAAGATCCTCGGCCAGCAGGTGATCCTCTCGCCGTGGCGCCTCGGACGCGGCACGCTCGCGACCGGCGGTGGTGCGATTGCCAACGAGGACGGCTGGGACGGCTACCAGCCGACCCGCACCCGGCTGCTCGACGCGATCCGGGCGGACGCGGTCCACGACGTCGTGGTGCTCACCGGCGACGTGCACAGCTCGTGGGCGATGGAGGTGACCGAAGACCCCGACGAGCCGGCGGCGTACGATCCCTCGACCGGGCGCGGCTCCCTCGGCGTGGAGTTCGTCACCCCGGGCGTCACCTCGCGCTTCCCGGCGCCGGGCTTCGAGACCGTCATCCTCGCGCAGAACCCGCACATCAAGTTCGGCGAGGCGCGGCGTCGCGGCTGGCTCGTGCTCGACCTGAGCCCGGAGCGCGCGAAGGCGTCCTGGTACCTGCTCGAGGACAGTGCGCAGCCGGAGACGACCACCGCGGTCGCGGCGACGCTCGCGACCCGGGCCGGCGAGAACCACCTGGTTGCGGACGACGACCCCGCTTGACGCCCGTGACCAGACGCTGGCGCTCTCGGAGCAACGCTGGGAAAGATGGAGCGATGACCCGTCGGACCCCCACCCGGCACGTCGTCGCGCTCGTCGCGCTGGCCGCGCTCGCGATTCCGTCCGCGCTGCGCGCGGCCGAGTACCCGCTGTCGGACGGCCGGATCACCGTCAAGTACGGTCCACCCACCAGACAGTCGGCCACGCTGCGCGGCCGCTGGCCCGGAACCCTGCCCGCCACGCCGGCCTTCGGCGGCGCCACGCTGCGCATCGCCGGCGCGTACGGCGAGGGCGGCACCGAGAGCATCGTGCTCGACGCCGCGAAGTGGACCGAGCTCAGGAACGGCGCGGGCTGGCGGTACTTCGACCGCGATGCGCGCGCCGGCGGTGTGCGATCGGTCTCGCTGCGGGCCGGCCGCAACGGCCGTCCGGGCACGCTGACGGTCTCGGCCGCCAACGAGTTCGACTTCGGCCATCGCGCGCCGAGCAGCCGCGTGCGCATCGCGCTCGAGATCGGTCTCGACCGCTGGTGTGCGGACGCCCCGACCCTCGACGACAACGGCGTCCGGATCGTCGCGAAGGCGGCTGACGCGACGCCGAGCTGCCCGGCGGAGATGGTCGTCTCGGCCGGCTGGCTGAAGGGACGCCTCGGCAGACCCGACGTTCAGGTGATCGACACCCGCTCGACGTTCGCGGATGGGCACATCCTCGGGGCGCTGCCGCTCCGCCCCGAGAGCCTGGCGACGACGATCTCCGGGATCGGCGCGCAGATGATGCCCCCCGAGCTCGCGGAGCCGGTGCTCTCGGGCATCGGTCTGCGGCGCGACGCGACCGTCGTGGTGTACGGCACGGCTCCGGAGTACGACCCCGCGCGCACCGCCTGGGCACTCGCGTACCTCGGACACCCCGACGTGCGCTACCTCGACGGCGGCTGGGAAGGCTGGCTCGCAGCCGGCGGCACGACCGCGCCGGGCGGTCCGGTCGCGGCCGCGCCGACGGCGTACGTCGCGGACCCGTACCGGCCCGAGGTCCGGGTGACCAGCGACTACGTCCTCGCCCAGCTCGGGCCGCCGCCCTATGCGTCGCCGGCAATCCAGCTCGCCGACGCGCGCTCGAGCGCCGAGTACGCGACCGCGCGCATCCCGAGCGCGGCGTTCGCGCCCTGGCAGGACAACCTGGCGGCCGGCTTCCTGAAGCCGCGCGCCGATCGCGAGGCCTTCTACGACGGGCTCGGCTTCGACCCGACCGAGACCACGGTCACGTACTGCCTGGTCGGCTGGCGCGCGTCCGTCGCGTGGCTCACGCTGCGCTGGCTCGGCTACGGGGACGTGCGCGTCTACGACGGCTCGTGGCTCGAGTGGGGCGCGGGCGGATTCCCCGTCGAGCCGTGACCGGCGCTGGCGAGCGCGCGCTCGCGGGCGCGTGGCTCGGCCTCGCCATCGTGCTGGTGGCGAACCGCGCGCGGGTCGTCGCGGCGGCGGCTCAGGCGACCGGTGGCGCGGGGTTCTCGCCCGTGCGGACGCTGCTCGCGTCGTATCAGGACCTCCTGCTGGTCGCGCTGCTCGCGATCGCCGCCGGCGCAGCACTTCGCCGCATCGAGCGTCCGCTTCTCCGCCGTCTCGTCGTGTCCGCCGGGATCGGTGTGGCCCTCGTGTGCGCGCTCTACTCCGCGATCGCGACCGAGGTCTTCGCGACGCTCGGGACGCCGCTCACCGGGCGCATCCTGGCGCTGTCCGACGGACTGCGTGGCGTGCGCGCGTCGCTGCTGGCGGCGGTGACGGCCGAGCGCGTGGCGACGCTGCTCGCGGCACCTGCCGTGGTGTGCGCGGCGGCCGCGTGGGCTTGGCGCCGCCCGGGGATCGCGCGGCGCCTCCCGCCACCGCGGGCGATCGTTGCCGCAAGCGCTGCCTGCGCGGTGATCGCGGTGGCGACGCTGCCCGAGCCGGCGTCGGACGAGGTGGTGAACCCGCACGTGGTGCTGCTCGCGTCCCTGCTCGAGCGCGATCCCGGGAGGCTGGCCGCGACCGCGTCGGCGCCAAGGATTCCGTCCGGAGCGCAGGGAACGGAGCGCCCACCGTCGCCGCGGGGCGGATCGCTCGCCGGGAGCAACGTCCTGGTCGTCGTGCTCGAGTCCGCCGGCGCGAAGCACCTCGCGGCGTGGGGAGGGCACGTCGACACCATGCCCGAGCTCACGCGTCTCGCGCGAGACGGCGTCCTCTTCGAGCGCATCCATGCGCAGCAGCCGCGCAGCTCGGCCGCCATGGCCTCGCTCTTCTCCTCGTTGTCGCCGTGGTCGCGTCGGCGATCGATCCCGCGCGTCGCACCTGCCATCGCCGTTCCGGGGCTCGCGGACGTGCTGACGACGGCGGGCTACCGCAGCCTCTTCCTGCACTCGGGCGACCTGTCGTTCGACGGCGAGCGGGACTTTCTCGCCGCGCACGGCTTCTCGTCCGTGCTCGACGCGAACGACCTGCTGCCGGGTCGGGCCCGGCCCGCCGCAGCGAGCCCGGGGGCGGACGCCGCCGGTGGCGATGCCGGCGAGGCCCGCCGGGAGGCGAGACGCGAGGCGCGCCGCGCGCGGCGCAAGGCGGCGCGCCAGGGATTCGGCCAGGTCGCCGATCGCGCTCTCGTCGCACCGGCGCTCGAGTGGCTCGATCGCGACCCGGCGAAGCCATTCCTGCCGGTCGTCTGGACGATCCAGGCGCACCACCCGTACGTGAACACGCAGCCGGCGCTCGACCTGGCGCCGCACGACGTCGAGCGGAACCACTACCTCAACGCGCTGCGCGAGGCCGACCGCATGCTCGCCGAGGTGCTGGACGGGCTGCGAACGCGCGGCCTGCTCGACGCGACGCTGGTCGTCGTCACCGGCGATCATGGCGAGGCCTTCGGTGAGCAGGGCGTCCGGTTCCATGGCCGATCGCTCTACGACGAGGAGGTCCTGGTGCCGCTCGTTCTGTGGCACCCGCTGCTGCATTCCGCGCCGCGTCGGCTCGGGACGGTCGGGCAGCAGATCGACCTGGCGCCGACCGTCGCGGATCTGCTCGGCCTCGACGTCGCGGACCTCTGGCAGGGGCGCAGCTTGTTCGCGGTCGAGCGGCCCGACCGCGCGTATCTGGTGAACGTCTTCGATCGGACGCTGCTCGGGCTCGTCGCCGGGGACCGGAAGTTCATGTTCGACGAGCACCTCGAGCCGCTCGCGCTGTACGACCGGCGCGACGACCCCGACGAGCGCCGCGATCGCTCCCGAGATCCCGCGGAGAGCGCCGCGATCGCTGCCGCACGAGCCGAGATCGCGGGGTGGCTCGGAGCGCAGGACGCTTTCGTCGAAGATCTCGTCGCGCGATCGGTGGGCCGGGAGTGAGGGCGGCCCGTTCCGGCGGGCCAGCGGTGCGCCGCGAGCGCGGCGGGTCGCGAGCGGGTCGCACGCGGGTCGCAAAGCTGGTCGCGAGCGCTTGACCGCGCCATGTCCGATCGGGGATGAGCGTCTGATGCCAGCGACGCTCACGCTTGTGCCGGTCCCTCGCGGCCCGATCCTGCCCCTCCACCTGCGGGCGGTCCGCCGGCGCGTGCCGCGCACCGCGGTTGCGGCCGTCGCAGGTGCGGCACTCGCCCGCGATCCCGCCCCGCCGAGCGGATGCCCGGAGATGGCGTGGGGCTGAGCCGGGTTCGCTTCGACTTCTCGGGTGCCCACGTGCTCGTCACCGGCGGCACGAGCGGCATCGGTCACGCGATCGCGCGCGCCTTCGCCGATGCCGGTGCGCGCGTGATCGTGACCGGGCGCAAGCTCCTGCCGAGCGAGTACGACGTCGACCTCTCGGGTCTCGAGTACGCGACGCTCGATGTGCAGGACCCGGCCGCGATCGCGTCCGTCGGTGCCACGGTCGGCGCGCTCGACGTGCTGGTCAACAACGCCGGTGCGAACCTGCCCGGCGGCAAGAGCGAGTACGACCCCGATGTGTTCGCGCAGTCGGTGAACATCAACCTGATCGGTGCCTACCGGATGGCCCACGCGTGCCACGCGGCGCTCGCCGCGAGCGCGTTCGAGGGCGGGGCCAGCGTGCTGCACGTCGCATCGATGGCGTCGTACTTCGGCATCACGATGGTTCCCGGCTACGGGGCGGCCAAGGCCGGCGTCGTGCAGATGACCAAGACGCTCGCCGCCGCGTGGGTGAAGGACGGCATCCGCGTCAACGCGGTCGCGCCGGGCCTCATCCGCACGCGCATGACGGCGCGGATCCAGGACCTGCCCGAATACACGCGCAAGGATTTCGAGCGCATGCCGTTCGCGCGCTGGGGCACGCCCGAGGAGGTGGCCCCCGCCGCGCTGTTCCTCGCGAGCCCGGCCGCGTCGTACATCACCGGGCAGACGCTGCCCATCGACGGAGGCTACTCGATCGCATGAGCGTCACGGCCGAGCACGTCCGCAAGGTTTTCGAGCGCTACTGCGAGCTCGTCACCGCCGGCGACTGCGACGGGATCGCGAGTCTCTACGCCGAGGACGCGACGGTCGAGGATCCGGTCGGCTCGGCGCCGCACCGCGGCCGCGACGCGATCCGGGAGTTCTACCGCGCATCGGCGGGAGCGGTCCGCCTCGAGCTCGAGGGGCGCGTGCGCAGCGCAGCGAACGAGGGTGCCGCGGCGATGATCGCCCGGCCCGCGGCCGATCCGTCGGTACGCGTCGAGACGCTCGACGTGATGACCTTTCGCGAGGACGGCCTCGTGACCTCGATGCGCGCCTACTGGAGCCCCGACACGATCCACCGGGACTGAAGGAGGCACCGTGGCGTCACGAAGGAAGCGTGCGGGCGTGCGCCCCGCGGCCGGGACCGCCGCGCGCGCAGCACACGCGACCGTGCGCGGGTCCGGCGAGCCGCCGGATCACGAGCAGCGCCTGCGTGCCCTCGCGCGCGAGCGCACCAGGGTAGGCCTGGCGCTCACCGCGGCGGTGTTCGTGACCTACTTCGGCTTCATCGGCGCGGTTGCGTACGCGCGCGAGGCGCTCGGCGCGCTCGTCGTGCCGGGGCTCAGCGTCGGCATCCTTGCAGGAGCGCTGGTGATCGTCGCGTCGTGGCTCCTGACGTGGGTGTACGTCCGCTGGGCGAACGATCGCTACGATCCCGCGCTGCGCGCGCTCGGGGGCCGCTGACGTGCCGGTGAACGAGGCCGTGACCACGATCGGGCAGCCGAGCGCGATCGCGATGGGGTTCTTCTTCCTGTTCATCTCGATCACGCTCGGCATCACCTACTGGGCCGCGCGACGCACCAGCACGACCGAGCAGTTCTACGCCGCCGGCCGCTCGATCACGGCGGCACAGAACGGCTTCGCGCTCGCCGGCGACTACATGAGCGCGGCCTCGTTCCTGGGCATCGCGGGCCTGGTCTCGACCACCGGGTTCGACGGCCTCATCTACTCGACGGGGTGGCTCGTCGGGTGGCCGGTCGTTCTTTTCCTGATCGCCGAGCCGCTGCGCAATCTCGGCCGCTACACCTTCTCGGACGTGGTCGCGCTGCGCTTTCGCCAGACGCCGGTGCGTATCGCCGCGGCGACCGGGACGCTCGCCACCGTGGTCCTCTACCTGATCGCGCAGATGGTCGGCGCGGGCGGGCTCATCAAGCTCATGTTCGGGCTCAGCTACGAGCAGGCCGTCGTCGTCGTCGGCTGCGCGATGATCGCGTACGTGCTCTTCGGCGGCATGATCGCGACCACCTGGGTGCAGATCGTGAAGGCGGTGCTGCTGCTCGCCGGCGCGGCGATTCTGGCGCTGATGGTCCTGATGCGCTTCGGCATGAGCCCGACCGCGCTGTTCGCGGCCGCGGCCGAGCGCTACGGCGCGGGCGTGCTGGCGCCCGGCAAGCTCGTGTCGAGCCCGCTCGACGCGCTGTCGCTCGGGCTGGCGCTGATGTTCGGCACGGCGGGCCTGCCGCACATCCTGATGCGCTTCTACACCGTGCCCGACGCGCGGGCGGCGCGGACGTCGGTGTTCTACGCGACCGGCCTGATCGGGCTCTTCTACCTCATGACGTTCATCCTCGGCTTCGGCGCGATGGTGCTGGTCGGGCCCGACACCATCCGGGCCGTCGACGCGGGCGGCAACATGGCCGCACCGCTGCTCGCCGAGCTGCTCGGCGGCACGCCGTTTCTCGGCTTCATCGCGGCGGTCGCGTTCGCGACGATCCTCGCCGTCGTCGCGGGACTCACGCTGTCCGGCGCCGCCGCGCTGTCGCACGATCTGTGGGTGAGCGTCGTGCGCGGCGGACACGCGGAGTCGGGCGAGCAGCTCGCGGTCGCCCGCCTCGCGACCATCGGCCTCGGCGTGGTCGCGATCGCGCTCGGGATCACGTTCAAGGGCCAGAACGTCGCGTTCATGGTCTCGCTCGCGTTCGCCATCGCCGCGAGCGGCAACTTCCCGGCGCTGGTGCTGTCGATCTTCTGGTCGCGCTGCAGCACGGCGGGCGCCGTCTCGAGCATGGTCTTCGGCACGCTCGCGACGCTGGTGCTGATCGTCGTCTCGCCGACCGTGCAGGTGGACCTGCTGGGCAACGCGTCCGCGTGGTTCCCGCTGAAGAATCCGGCGCTGGTGACGATCCCGCTGTCGTTCGCGGTCGGCGTGATCGTGTCGCTCGCGTCGCCCGAGCGCGGTGCGGCGGAGCGCTTCGCGGTCCTCGAGCGGCGGCTCCACCTCGGCGCCGCGGACGAGTAGGGCTTACGGTCAGGCGGCGCGCGATGCCCGCCAGCGGGTCGCGGCGTAAGCCAGCAGGGCGATCGCGACCACGACGAGGAGCTGCCAGCCCACGTGGCCGAATCGCGTGACGCCGAGGTACAGGAGCCACGCGTTGCAGCCGGCGTAGATCGTCGCCGCCACGGTCGTGAGCAGCGGCGGACTGGCGGCGCCGCGTGCGCGCAGGCGCAGCACGCAGAGCGCGGTCAGGCCGGAGAACAGGATGAGGACGCTCGAGGCGCTCGCGACGGCCTCGCGAATGTCGTGCGTCAGCACGAACGCGAGAGCGATCGTGCCCTGCAGGAGCACCGACCACGAGGGCGGCCGGCCCTCGCGTGCGCGGAAGCGGCGCGGGAGGTAGCCGTCGTCGGCCATCGCGGCGTAGACCCGTGGCCCGACGAACGTCATGGCGCTCATCGCGGAGAGGAACAGCAGGATGATGATCCCCGCCGCGAGCATGGCCCCGACGGGGCCCACCAGCCGCTCGAGCAGCGCGTGCGCGAGCGTCGCATGCTGCGTCTCGTACGCGAACACCACCTTCGCCGCGGCGGGGTCGAGGTTGGCGACGAAGACCCAGTTCAGTGCGAGGTACAGGACGCCGACCGCCGTGCAGCCGGTCCAGACGGCGCGCACGACGTCGCGGCGCGGGTCGCGGAACTCGCCCGCGACGTACACCGCCGCGTTCCAGCCGGAGAACGCGAACGCGATCCAGTACTGCTGCAGGAGGAAGTCCTCGAGGAAGCGTCCCTCGGTGGCGTCCGGCGGAACCCAGTCGGGCAACGACGTCGAGCCGAGCAGGGCGCCGGTCGCGATCAGCCCGACGATGAGCGCGAGCTTGACGGCGACGAGAACGTTCTGGGATCGCCGGGATGCGTCGAGGTCGAACGCGTGCAGCAGGGTCACGCCGACGACGCACGCGGCCGCTGTGCCGGTGACGGGCAGCGGGACCAGCACCCGGACGAAGGCCGCCACGGCCAGCGCATCGACCGCGACCGGGGCGGCGAAGCCGAGCAGGAGCGAGCCCCAGCCGGCGACGTACCCGAGCGACGGATGGAGGTAGTCGGAGAGGTAGCGATACTCGCCGCCCGATCGACCGTTGACGGCGGCGATGGTGGCGTACGAGGCGGCACCCAGCAGAGCGAGCGCGGCACCGAGCGCCCATGCCGCGAGGATGGCGGTGGGCTCGAGGATTTGCGCCATGAATCCGGTGCTGAGCAGCACCCCGGCGCCGACCATGTTGGCGACCACGAGCCCCGCGCCGGACAGCCAGCCGAGGCGACCTGCGGCATGCGCGGAGGCGTCGCGCGCGGTCCGGACGGTCGCGCGCGCGCGAGGTGGAGGAGCGTTCATCGCAGTGGGAGGTCGGACCGGAAGCCCGACGGTTCTCCTCTTCCGCCCAGGGGTGGTCAAGCTCATGTCTCACCGGAGCGGCGGCGGCTCCGTCGATGCTTGAACGCGGCGGAGCGGCGTGATCAGAACGCACGGATGCGCCGACACCCGACCACTCTCTCCGCCCTTTCCGTGCTCTGTCTCCTGCTCGTCGCTGCGTCGTCCGCGGGGGGCGCCGATCCGGCTCCTGCGGGAACGCCGGCGGTCGCGAAGAAGGCCAAGGTCGACCTCGGCGCGGCGGAGAAGAACTACTTCTCGCAGTCGGGCGAGGACGGCGTGATCGAGAAGCTCTTCGAGGTGATCGAGCCGACCTCGAAATACGCCGTCGAGTTCGGGGCGTACGACGGCGTCGAGTACAGCAACATCCGCCATCTCGTCGTCGACAAGGGTTGGTCGGCCTTCATGATGGAGGGCGACGAGAAGCTCGCCCAGAAGATGGTCGAGAACTACGCCGGCGAGCCGCGCGTGAAGGCCCGGCAGGCCTGGGTCTACCCGGGCAACGTCGAGCTGTTATTCGAGGAGGCGGGCGTGCCGCGCGACCTCGACCTGCTCATCATCGATATCGACAGCAACGACTGGTACGTGTGGCGCGCGATCACCGAGTACCGGCCGAAGGTCGTCTCCATCGACGTCAACCCGTTCTTCGCGCCGCCGCAGCGCATGGTCATCGACTTCCACCCCATGAACTACTGGGACAAGACCGACTACTTCGGCGCGAGCCTGCAGTCTCTCTACGAGCTGGGCAAGAAGAAGGGCTATGAGCTGGTCTACCACAACAAGCTCGCGAACACGGCCTTCTTCGTCGACGCGAAGTACTTCGATCGGCTCGGGATCGAGAACAACTCGCCGGTGGCACTCTACTCGCCGCCCACCCATGCGCTGTGGAGGTTGTTCGACCGGGCGCCCCAGGGGCGCGGCGACGCGCCCTTCGCGCCGGGCAACGACACGCTCACCTGGGACGACCTGAAGATCAAGAAGAAGTTCCGAACGGATCGCTGACGTCGGCACGCGCCGGATCGTTCGCGCGACGGTGTTCCCGCTGCTGCTGGCGGTTGCGGTCGGCGGTGCCGCGTGGGTGCTCGGCGCGGGCGTGCCGAGCGACCGCGTGCTCGGCGTCGAGTCGCTTTCGAGCATCGTCGCGGTCGCGCTGCAGCCGTCGATCCCGGCGCTGCCGCAGCGACGCTTGACGGTACGGCGTGCGGGCACCGCAGACGGGCTGGAGGTCCTGGTGCACGGCTGGCGTCCGGATGGCGAGGCGACGGCCTGCCCGCGGATCTCGAGGTCACGGTGGCACGACGGTGCGAGCGCGTGGTGGCGCGCCGCCTGATCCGCGAGACGCCCCTCCTGCCGCGGCCGACCGCAGCGACGACCCCTTGGGCGCTCGACCTGCACGCGGTCGGACGCCGCGGCGCGCCCTCAAGCTCTGGGGTGTGACGGTCGTAGCTGCAGGCATGGGCGTGTCCGGAAGGAGGCTCCGCTGCGCGTTCGCCGTGCTCCTCGCGGCGTGGTCCGCGACACCCGCCCGGGCGCAGAGCGCCGGCGGTGCGTCGCTCGCCGGCGGCTCGAACGGCGCCGTCGCGAGCATGCAGAGCGCGCTGCTCGCCGATCCGGCGAGCCGCGAGCAGTTGCTGTCGCTGCAGGACGATCCGCAGGTGCGCGCGATCCTGGAGGATCCGGCGACCATGCGCGCCGTGCAGTCGGGCGACCTCGGCGCGCTGCTGAACGACCCGAAGCTGCGCGCGCTGCTCGACAACCCGACCGTGCGCGGGCTCGTCGACCAGCAGTCCCGCTGAGGCGGTGATCCCGCCCGTTCGGGCGGGCGTTCCGGCGGACGGACTTGACATCCTGCCGTGAGGACCGGAGCGCTCGACGGGTCGCCTCCTGCGTCCGCGTACCGGACCCGCGCGGCGACGCGTTCCTGCCGAGACACCGCCCGCGTGAGCCCCGCATGAGCCAGCTTCGCTTCGCTTCCGCACTCGGGCTCTCGCTGCTGCTGCACGTGATCCTCGCGCTGCTGCTGTACCTCGACGTCTCCGGGCCGGGCGGTGGCTTCGGCATCGGCTCGGGACCCGGCGTCGGGATCGGGCAGGGCGGCGGCGTCGGGCTCGGCAAGGGAAAGAAGCGGCAGATCTTCGCGCTGCAGGACGTCGCGGCGAAGCCCGCGCCACCGAAGCGCGGTCGCATGGAGGACCGGCTGGCGCAGGTCGCGGCGCCGAACGCCCCCGTCGCGTCGCGCCTCGCCCTCGCCGGCGACCTGCCGGTGGCGCTGCCGAC
>Ga0194132_10003881_pt1 | contig 26018 bp, 20 predicted proteins | sample TA2KigOf80mmetaG_FD_148612 | JGI IMG/M metagenome (GOLD analysis project Ga0194132, IMG submission 148612) | Freshwater microbial communities from Lake Tanganyika, Tanzania - TA2015054 Kigoma Offshore 80m | ecosystem: Environmental > Aquatic > Freshwater > Lake | place: Tanzania: Lake... | reverse complement strand
CAGCGTCGTAGTACCAGCCGCCCGCCATGGCTTCGTCGGTTTTTTCGGCACCGAGCAGATTGCGTGGGGTATGACAGGCACCGCAGTGACCGAGTCCCTCAACGAGATAAGCACCGCGATTCCATTCGGCGGATTGGTCTTTGCGTGCCGTGAACTGAGCTGGCTCAAAGAACATCTGTTTCCAGCCGCCGAGCAGTTCACGGCGGTCGAACGGGAAGCGCATCTGGTTTTCGGGCGCGCGATAGCCGGACGCCGGCACCGTCTTGAAGTACGCATAGAGCGCCTGCAGGTCGGCATCGGTGACGCGCGTGAACGCGGTGTACGGAAACGCCGGATAGAGATGCTCGCCGCGCGCGCCCACGCCCTCGCGCATCGCGCGTGCGAACTGCGCATACGTCCAGCTGCCGATGCCGGCCTTGGCATCAGCCGTGATGTTGGTGGAGTAGATGATCCCGAAGTCGGTGGTGAACGACAGGCCGCCCTCGTAGTCCTTGCCGCCGGGCCGCGTATGACAGGTTTTGCAGTTGCCGGCGGTCGCGAGGTATTTGCCCTTAGCCACCAGTGTGGCGTCGGCATTGGCGGCGATCGCGCCTTGGGCGGCCATCCCGGCGACCCACAACATCGCCAGCCAGACCCCGCTCCGGAAAACTTCGAATGCCTTCATCTTGTGACCGCCCGTGAAAACAAAGCCGGGCAATTCTAGGTCACGGCTTGCGACACGCGAGTTCGTCCGTCGCCACGTCCACTCCGTAAACCGAGCACCGCAGCAAGGACAGCGGGACAACGACCGCGGACTACACTCCGAGCACGCATTCATCGGAATGCGTCCTATCGATTCCTGAAGGGGAGGTTCACACATGTTACGCGACTTTTTTGTCGCTGCGACCGCCGCCACCGCGCTGTGGCTCGCAAGCCCTGCAAACTCGGCCTCGCTCGCCGGCGAAATCCGCTCCGGTCAAAGCGTACCGGTGGTGCCGATGGCCGAATGGGAAATCGTGCAAACCGGCCAGGGCGAACAGACCGGCGCCCGGGTGCTGATTGCCGCGGGTGACGAAGAGTTGAAGCGCGCACCGGCCAATGCGTCGCGCTACGACTCGCAGACCTTTACCTTTCCGAGCGGCGAGATCCGTGTGCTGAAGTTCCGCAAGGCCAGCGGTGGCGTGCTGCACCAGATCACGAGCGAAACCCAGATCTATGTTGCGCAGGGTTCCGCATCGGTCGATGTGGCGGGCGTACGCACCGAACTTGCCACGGGCGATGTCGTCAACCTGCCGAGCGGCGTGCTGCGCAGCCTGCCGAATCGCGCCGAGGACACCAACATCATCGCCTACACCATCAAAAGCACCGCACAGAACCCGAAAGCGAGCGTCATTCGCAGCAAGGACAACCCGCCGGCGGTGATCGAGTCCGGCGAAAAAGCTGGCGAAAGCGGCGCCAAAGTGTCGGTACAGCGCTACGTCTATGATGGCAATTCGATCCGCATCGCGCGCCTGTCGGGGCCTGGCAAGAACGCGCCGTCGACGCCGCGTGCCGACGCGCTCATCTATCTCATCTCGGGCCGCATGAACCTGCATCTCGGTAACGAGGTGTTTGAGGTGCGTGCGGGTGATGCGCTGCGTGAGCCGGCCGGTATCCCGGTCTATTGGGACATCCTCGAACCCTCGTCCTTCATCGCCACCAACGGAGTTGCGCCGTGGTCAAGATGAAAACCTTCGGGATGGACGCCAACCAGCGCTCCACTTGGACCGAGACCGAGATTCCGTTTCGCGAAGTGACGCCGCTCTACGCCGAGACCGCCAAGCAGGATGGCGCCTATTGGGGCATCTCGCTCAACCAGCCGGGCGAACCCGTGGGCGGTGGTCCGCACGAAATGCATCTCACCAATCAGCCGCGCATGGTGTGGGCAATGTCGGGACATCTCGACAACACACTGCAGAGCGGAGAAATCCGTCGCTCGGCGACCGGCGAAGGTGTGGTGGTAACGGGACCGTCACTGCATCACTCATCCTTTGCGCGCAGCCGCGAACCGGTGATCACGCTCAGCCTGACCTTTCCGGGCACCGACACCTACGAACTCAAAAAATAGGATGCCGCGATGAAATTCACCAACATCGACGTCGATGAACAAGGCCACTCGATTTTCAAGGAAGTCGACCTGCCGCAGTACGGCATCCCGAGGCGTATTTCCTCGAAGAACCAAAAGGTCCTGTACTGGAAAATGGGCCTCGCCAAACCGGGCTACAAGGCGGATTTTGCCACCGTCCTCGACCTGATTTTCATGGCGGTGTTCACGGGTCAGATCAACTTCACCGTCAGCAACGGCGAAACCCGTCAGTTCGTGCGCGGCGACATGCTCACGCTGTGGGACACGCGCGGCCAAGGCCACAAGATCGAAGTGGTGGGCGAAGAGCCCTGCCACTTTCTGCACATCGCACTGCCCGACAAGGGCGAGTTCGCCTGACGTCGGTGCCGGTGCCGCCGGCGGTGGCGGCACCGCGCGGTCAGGCGCGCAGGCCGACGAACTCGAGTCCGGCCTTGCGCAACGGCAGGGTGCGGTAGCGACGCCCCGTCGCGGCAAAGATCGCGTTGGTGAGTGCGGCGGCCACCGGTGGCACACCGCCCTCGCCGACGCCGCCGATGCGGTGCTGCGAATCCATCAGCACGATTTTCATGGGTGGTGTCTCGGAGAGACGCAGCATGGGCTGGTCATGGAAATTGCCCTGCTCCACCTTGCCGCCTTGCAGCGTGATCTCGCCGTTGAGCGCTGCACACAAGCCATAAACGATGCCGCCCTCGAGCTGTGCCTCGACCGTCGAAGGATTGAGTATCGGACCGCAGTCGTAGACGCAGGTCACGCGCTCGATCGTCACTGTCGAGTCGACCACCGACACCTCGAATACCTGGCCGCAGATACTGCCGAAACCGGTGCTGAGCGCGATGCCGCGACCCCGGCCCCTGGCGAGCGGCTTGGACCATTCCGACTCGATCGCAAGGCGCTCGAGCACGGCGCGCGCACGAGTGTTGGAGCGGATCAGCCCACGACGAAACTCGAGCGGATCGCGTTTGGCGGCGTACGCCAATTCGTCCATCAAAGATTCTGCAAAGAAACCATTCTGCGAAGCGCCGACAGCGCGCCAAAAGCCGACCGGCACCTGCGCCGGCAATTCCACCCACTCGCACAGCCGATTGGGCAGATCGTATTCTTGCGGGATAATTCCGAAGGAAGATGAGGCATCCGGCTGAGTCTTGTCGCGCCGCATACCCTTGTAGCCGAGCAGCGACTGACCGGCCGTCCGTCCCTGCACCGCCAAGACATTGCCGGCCGCATCGATCGACGCGCGATAACGCGCCACGTGCGCAGGCCGATAGAAGTCGTGCTGCATGTCCTGCTCGCGCGTCCAGATGAGATTGACCGCGCGACCGGGAACTTGCTTGGCGATACTGACGGCTTGACGCACCGAATCGAGCTCCCAGCGTCGGCCGAAACCGCCGCCACCAAACACGACATCGACGCGCACACGCTCCGGCGGCAGACCCGTCAGCCGCGCGGCCAGATCGAGTGCGAAATCCGGCTGTTGCAAGCCACCGAGGACCAGACAGGAATCGGCGGTGACCTTAGCAACGCAGGACTGCGGCTCCATGGTCATGTGCGCAAGATAAGGAACCTCGTAGGTGAGCTCGAGCTGCGTTGCGTCCTGACGCGCGAGCGCCGCAGCTACAGCCGCGCGATCGGCGAGTTCGCGGCGCGGCGGAGCGCTGCCGGGCACGGCGAGCGCTTGCTCGAGCGCCGCGGCATCGTCGTCGAGCGTGCGCAGTAGCGCCCCGCGCAGCGATTCGGAGCTCACCTCGTCCATTGCCGACTCGTCGAACTCGACCTCGAGCGCCTCGGCAGCTTGCCTTGCAATCCACCAGCTCTCGGCGACCACGGCGACCGCATCCTCTAGCGGTACGATTGCAACCACGCCGCGGCGGCCTTGGACCGCCGAAGCATCGAACCGACGCAGCCGACCGGCGAGTGAGTTCGAACGGCGCAGCGCCGCGAAAACCATGCCGGGCTCGCGGATATCGACCGCATACAAGGCCGAGCCATCAATCTTTGACGGTGTATCTTTGCGCATGAGGCGCTGCCCCGTCAGTCGCAGTTCACTCGCGCTCTTGAGCTTGGGTTGCCGCGGCACCGGCAACGCGGCAGCCTCGATGGCGAGCCCCCCGAACGTAAGGCTGCGTCCGCTCGCGCCGTGCAACACGCGGCTGTCCCGCGTGCTGCAGGATTCCACCGGCACTTTCCAGCGCGCCGCAGCGGTCGTCACCAACATCTCGCGCGCGGCTGCGCCCACCTGCCGCAACGGCTCGCGATAGGCCATCACCGAATCGCTGCCGCCGATACGCTGTCGCTTGTTGACCGGATTGGCAAACGCCTTGTTGGCGTGCGGCAATCGCACCACCACGCGCGACCAATCGGCGTCGAGTTCATCGGCCACGATCATCGCGAGCGTGTCGAACACGCCCTGACCGATCTCAGTTTGCGGGCTGACGATGCGAACTTCGTTGCCAGTCGTGATCTCGAGGTACGCCGAAAACGGACTACCGGCGACGAGCCCAGCCGCGAGCGGTACGGCCTGCGCCGATTCATTCTGCTCATGGGCGAAGAGACTCTGTTTGGCGAGCACGAGACCCGTGCCCGTCAAGGCGACGCCGATCAGGAATGTGCGTCGTGACGGCGCGCCGGATGGCTCGTGTGCGGTGTCCAGAAAAACGTGGACGTCTTGATCGGTGCGAGGCTGGCTTTTCATGATGTGTGCGATTGTAGGCAGCGTTGAGGGGGGATGAATGATCGGTTTTATGCGTTTGCGCGCCGTGGTCATCGGGATCTTGCTGGGCCTCGCAACCAGCGGTACTGCCACGGCCAACGGCGACTGGGCCGCCTTCGGCAATGATCCGGGCGGCAGCCAGTTTTCGCCCCTCAATCAAATCACTCCCGACAACGTCAAAGGTTTGCAGATCGCCTGGGTCCACCGCTCAGGCGATTTTGCCGCCAAGGGCGACCCCCGTGGTGCGACCGCTCTCGAAGCGGTGCCGCTGCACATCAACGGCACACTCTATTACTGCACACCCTTCAATCGCGTCTTCGCCCTCGACCCCGTCAGCGGTCGCCAGAGATGGGTGTTCGATCCGCATTCGCCACAGGCGAGTGGCAAGCCGCTCAACGCGGAGCCGCGTCGTGCCGGGATCTGCCGTGGCGTGGCTTACTGGCAAGCCGCGACGCCGCGCCCCGGCGTCGCCTGCGAAAAACGCGTCTTTAAGGGTGATGTGCACGGCAAGGTCTATGCGATCGACGCCGACACGGGTCGATCCTGTCCGGATTTCGGTGCTGCACGTGGCCATCCGGGCTATGTGACCCACGCCGACTTCGATTCGCGCGGCACCGGGGATAAGTCCTTCGGCATGACTTCGGGTCCCGTCATCATCGGTGATCTCGTGGTCGCTTCGGCGGGTGCACGCGACTCTTTGACCGACGCCAACAACGGTTTCGTGCGCGCGTTCGATGTCCGCAGTGGCGAGCTGCGCTGGGAGTTCGACCCGATTCCGCCCGGGCATGCGCACGACACGGGCGCCGCCAACGTCTGGTCGACCATGAGCGTCGACCCCGAGCGCGGACTCGTGTTTGCGCCCACTACCAACCCTTCGCCCGATTTCTATGGCGTGCGTCGCAGCACTTTTGATATCCCGTTGTCCGACGCAACAGTCGCGATTTCCGCCGCAACCGGCCAGCCGGTTTGGCATTTTCAGACGACGCGCCACGACCTGTTCGATTTCGATTTACCCGGTCATCCGCTGCTGGTCGACATCCTGCACCGCGGGCAGCGCGTGCCGGTGGCTATCCAGCAAACTAAATTGGGTCGTGTGTTCGTGCTCGACCGCGATACCGGCAAGCCGCTTTTTCCGGTCGAGGAGCGTGCCGCCCCTCGCTCCGATATTCCGGGTGAACGCAGCGCGCCGACGCAGCCTTTCCCGACCTTGCCGGAACCCTTCGCGAGACAAACAATCAGCCGCGACGACATGTGGGGTCTCACCTGGTTCGATCGCGCTTGGTGCCGCCGGGAATTCGACAAACTGCGGTACGAGGGCCCCTACACCCCGCCGAGCGAGCGCGGCTCGATCATTTTTCCCTTTGGCGGCGGCAACTGGGGCGGCATCGCCTACGATAAAACCAACAATCTACTGATCGCCAAAGGACAGAATCTCGCGCTGCGCGTGCGTCTCATCCGCAAGGATACCAAAGAAATTAACGCCGATGGCCAACCCGTCGGTACCGATCTCATCGGCACGCCGTATCGCGCAGAGATGGGGTTGTTCGTCTCCCCGCTCGGTCTGCCCTGCACGCCGCCACCCTTTGGCACACTCAGCGCGATCGACCTCGACACCGGCAAGCTGCGCTGGCAGGTGCCGCTCGGTCAGGCGCGCTATCGCGGCATTACCGCACCTGCGACATTCGACTGGGGCTCACCGAATATCGGCGGTCCCATGGTTACCGCTGCCGGTCTCGTCTTCGTCGCAGCAGCCATGGACAAAAAATTGCGGGCTTTCGACGTCAAGACGGGCGTCGAGCTATGGAGCCACGAACTGCCCGCCCCCGGCATGGCCGTACCGATGACTTACGAATCGGATGGTCGTCAGTATGTGGTCATCGCCGCCGGTGGCAATGCGCGCGTCAGTCCCGAACTCGCCGACGCCATCGTCGCCTTCACCTTGCCAAAGAATTCCGTACCCTGAAGCCACCCTGATCCCGAGGAATCCTCTGATGTCCAATGCAGCAACCGAATTTCGACGCGGCTGGCGCCCCCTGATCGCCGCCGCGATCGGCAACGGCTCCGGCTTGAGCGGACTCGCCTTCTACACTTTCGGCGTGTTCGTGCTGCCGCTGGTTGCCGCCTTCGGCTGGACCCGCGGCGAAGTGTCGACCGCGGCCAGTTTTCTGATCATCGGCACGGCGATCACCGCGCCGCTGATCGGCTCGGTGATCGACCGCTACGGCGCAAGACGTGTGGGTATCGCCTCGATGATCGCCTTGGCGCTCGGCTATGCGGCGCTCACGCAACTCGACGGTACGCTCGGGCTCTTTTATGTCGCCTGGCTCGGTCTATCGCTGATCGGTGGCGGCACCACGCCGGTCGTGTGGACCCGCACGGTCAATATCTGGTTCGACCGCGGTCGAGGGCTGGCACTCGGCATTGCGCTCGCGGGCTCGGGTCTCGCTGGGGTGTTCGCGCCGGTGATCGTCTCGCGCATCATTGCCGAGCACGGCTGGCAAGCAGGCTATCTGGCCGTCGGTGGCTTCATACTGATGGTCTCGGTCCCGTTGATTGCGCTGCTCCTCGAAGAGCGTCCCAAGTCCGTCTCGACGGCAACCCCCGAAAACGCCGCCGCGGCATCAGCGGCTGCTGTCGAGGCGGCGCCGCTGTCCGGTTTCGTGCTCGCCGAGGCGCTGCGTCAAGTCGCCTTTTGGAAGATCGCGATCGGCTTTTTTCTGGTGTCGGGCGTCATCGCCGCGCTGATCATCAATCTGATCCCGCTGCTCGTCGACCGCGGGCTCGCGCAACAAACCGCCGCGAGTATCGCCGGCGTAATGGGCATCGCGGTACTCGTGGGTCGCGTTGCCATCGGCTTTTTGCTCGATCGATTCGCTGCTCCCGCGGTTGCGCGGTTGCTGCTCGGCATCTGCGCAGTGGGGTGCTTCGCGCTCACAATTCCGGATGCGTCGATGTGGCTCGTGACCATCAGCGTGCTGTCACTCGGCCTCGCGGCTGCCGCCGAAGTGGATCTTGTCGCCTATTTGACCAGCCGATTCTTTGGCATGCGCTCTTATGGCGAAATCTATGGTTGGCAGCTGACGTCGTTCTATCTCGGCGCCGCCCTCGGACCACTCGCGGCCGGCATGGCCTACGATCATTACCAGAGTTATGTGCCAACCTTGTACTTCGCCTGCGGCGCGATGATCTTTGGTGCGCTGGTCACCGGCTCTCTCGGCAAACCGAAGTTCAGTCACGCCGACTGAATTTTTTGGCGTTGAGTCGACGCGCGGCGAGCGCGCCGCGCGGCTCAACCGCCGACGGTGACGCCTTGCATGGGCTCGCCGTTGCGCATGATCGCGGACCAGGACCGGTCACCGCCGAAGCGAATGCCCTTGAAGTCACCGGGCTTGGTATCGAGCACGTTCGTGTAGAGCTTCATGCCCTTGTAGGTCCATTGCAGGCGGCCCTCTTCGAGACGGGCAATGCCCCAGCTGCCGATCGGCGTGTCGTTGGCGGTCGCCAGGAACGGCTGCCATTGCGCATCGACGCAGACACCATCCGGACACTTGGGTGCGGGACCACGGAAGGTCCGCTGACCACGCGCGTTGACCCCGAACGAATAGATCGTGATGCCCTGTTGATTGGCGATGAGCTCACCGGCATCGGAGGGTTGTACGGTGGCCCATGCGGGCAAGGGCGGTGGCGGTTCGAGCACGACGGCCTGCCAACCATCCACACCGTGTCCCGTGGTTTCGCCGGAGGCCACATCGCCTGCCGCATAGCGATAAAGCGGCTTGCCCTGATAAGCCCACTGCCCCGAACCATCGCGGCGAATGAGCACCGTCCAATCGCCCGCTGTGCGACCCCGCGCACTACCCGGCGCAACCAGTGGCTTCCAGGCGTTGAGGCACTTGCGATCGTTGCAGCCCGGCGTCTTGCCTGGCTTGTCATCGCCGCTAGCATAGAGCGTCAAACCCGCCGCATCGGTGAGCACATGACCGATGAGTGTGTTGCGAATGCGGACATCCTGCGGCACCGGAATCTGTCGCAGGGCGATACGCCACACGGTACCGACGCCATCACCGAACGCAGCGCCCGGACCGTCATCGAGCTTGTAGCGATAGAGCGGTTTGCCGCGGAACGCCCACTGCAGCGTGCCATCGGCTCGCGTGATCTTTGACCATCCCTGCGGGGGCGACTCGGCAGCCGGTGCAGTCACCGCCGGCCAGTTGTTCGCGCAGGGACCCTCGCAGGCGGAGCGGCCCGGCGTACCTTCGTCACGATCGTAGGTGTACAGCGTCATGCCCTTGGCATCGATGAACACCAGACCATCGCCCCGCGGGCGCGTATCGAGCCCCGCCGGCACCGGCACGGCTTCTTTGGCGACCGCACCACCGACGAGCAAAGCGCCCATCAATAGCGCGCCCGATCGCAGCGCTCGTGATCTCATGATGATCAGACGAGGATCTCGGAAATGGTCTTGGAGGTCTGCAGCGAACGCGTGCCCCAGTTGTCGATCGGCACACCCATGATCTGCATCATGGTCAAGCCGATGCGGGTGATGGGATCGCCGTTGCCCACCACATGCATGCCGGTCTTGATGCGACCACCCGCCTTGCCGACCGAGAACACCGGCACGCCGTCGACCGAGTGGACGCGCGCGTAGTTGGTTTCGGTTGCGGCAAAGATCAGCGTGTTGTCGAGCAGCGTGCCATCGCCCTCGCGAATATTCGCGAACGCGTCGATGAAGGTCGCAAAGGCCTCCATGGTGCGGCAGTTGAACCAGAACGCCACCGGCTGATAACCGAGGTCCGTGTCTGGCGTCTCCTCGTGGGTGAGCAGGTGATGCGTGTAGGTCTGGCCGGGACGGCGCATGTGCGAGAAGTTGTCACTAAACACCATGTTGAACACGCGCGTCTGGTTGCAGGCCACCGCCATCGCCATCATCTGCGCCATCACGCGATGGTTGGCAATGACCGTGTCGACTTCGAGTCCTTGCGGCATGTTCTGCTCCGCGCCGTCGCGACGCGGCGCCGCGGGAATGGCGCAGGACTGATTGGCTTCCGGCTTACGCAATTGCGTTTCGAGCTGGTTTTCGAGCTGGCGGATCGAGGTGAAGTACTCATCGAGTCGGGCGCGATCGGAGGCACCCACCTTCTGCATGAGCTTCTTGCGATCGTCGTTCACCGCCGAGAGCACGCTGCGACGCACCATCATGCGCGTATCGGGCTTGAAATCGGTCTTGTTGGGATCGGCAAACTCCGTACCGAACACGCGGGCATAGAGCCTCTCGGGTGACGCCTCGGCGGCGGCACGACTGTTGGTGCTGCGCGCGCTGTAGTTCTCGCGCGCGATGCCGCAAGCCGTCGCATCGAGCGTCTGGAAGCGATTGTTGTTGCTGAGGTGGTCGGCCACCAACAGATCCAGTGTCGGCGCCGGAATCTCGGAGTTGGTCGAGGGCGCCGTGCCGGTGCGCGAGGCCACCCAGCCGCTGAAGTGCGTGTAGTTCGAGCGGCCATCGAGCGGCATATTGAAGCCGCCAAAGAAATTGAGCTGGTCGTGGTGCGGCTTGAGCGCCTGACACTCGGTCAGAAATTCGATGCCCGCAGCGGTACGCGTCTTCGGCACGATGGCATGACCCGGCGTGTGGCCGAGGCCCCAGTACCAGGTGCCAAAGCGCACCGGCAACGGCGCTCCGGTCGCAGCGAGCGCAGTACCGTTCTCATTCAGAAAAAGATCCAGGAAGGGCAGCGACAGGCCAACGGTGGCTCCACCGAGGGCGCCGCGCAGCACGGAGCGGCGGGTAACGGGGCGGGGCAACAACACGGTCATGACGGGTCTCCGGTTACGGGATCAGTGACACGGGCCGTCCGAGTCGACGGCGCTTTGACAGCATACATGGCTTCGTCGAGCGCAATGCGGCGCAGCAGCGCCGGCACGCGATAGCCGTCGTCGGCGAATTCGCCCTCGAGGTACTTCAAGTATTTGCGTTCGTTGCGGGCGGGCACGCGCGCAGTGGCGTAAGCGTAGAGACGATTGACGAGACAGGCCGGCGCCGCCACGTTCTCGCGCAGCGCAGGACCGATGCCCGCAACATCCTGGAATTCGAAGCCATCGAGCGAACCCGAGGCGTCGATGGCATAGCCATCCTCATTGGTGCGCAGCTGACCGGCTCCATCGATATGTTCCATGCCGAGACCGACCGGATCGGTCAACTTGTGGCAGCCGGCACAAGCCGGCTCGATCGAGTGCACGTTCAAGCGGTCACGTGCCGTGTGCGCCGGTGAGTTCGGATCATTGAAGGCGGCAAAATCGATGGTGCCCGGAGGATCCGGCACGCGCTGGCAGAGCAGGATTTCGCGGATCGCCTTGCCGCGCAGCGTGGGCGAGCTGCGGCCCGCGTGCGAATGCAAGGCGGTGAAGCTGACGTGCGTCGCGATGCCAAGACGCGGATCCCCCTCGGGGAACTCGTACTCCATCCAGCCACCATCGGGTCGCGAGACAGGGATGCGATAAATGCGCCCAAGCGCGCTGCTGATGAAGGTCTTGCGGGTGGTGAAGATGTCGCGATAGTCGGCTTCTTCGTCGAGCAGCATGTGCATGAGGGTGCGCAGCGTCTGCTCACGCGCCTCGAGCGCCACCGCGGTGCTGAACGCCGGATAAATGATCGCGTCCTTCTCGAGACGACCGATGGTCTCGAAGGCGAGCATGTCGTCGAAGAACAGCCGCAGGCCCTGTTCGAGCCGCGGCGACTCGAGCAGGCGATCGACCTGCTTGGCGAGACCGGACGATTTGTGCAGCTCGCCCGCTTCGGCAGCGCGCAACAATTCGTCATCGGGCGCAGAGCCCCAGAGGAAAAAACTCAGACGACTCGCCTTGGAGTAACCATCGAGCCGCAACGCCCCGTCGCGCTTCGGATCAGGCTCTGTCTGCTCGATCACGAACAGGAATTCGGGCGACACCAGCAAGCCAGCCAACGCCGAGGCCAGGCCGTCATGAAAATTGCCGAGTTCACGTGTTGAGACATTGGCGAGGCGCACCAATGATGCAACTTCATCCTCTGCCAGCGAGCGACGCAGCAGCAATCGTCCCGTCGTACCAAAGAATTGCGCTGCACACGTGTCATCGGGTGCACGCACGTCCGCAGGCGCACACGGCAGCAGGAAATCGCGGTTTTCTTCGCTCGTCACCTGCGCGGCGATCGAGCGCGCCATACGATCAAGCTGCTCGAGACCCGCCGGAGTAATGCGCGCCGCCGAGGCGCCAACGGTCAACAACCCGCTGGTACGCACCAAAGGATCAAACGTGCCGCCGATCGTGATCTGCTGGCCGAACACGTCAGCGATGATCTGTCGGTACTGCGGCTCGGTCAGCAGGCGCATTCCTGCCTCGGCACCCGTGGTCTTCGGTGTTTCGCTGCAGGCCGCCAGCAAGGCCAGCGCGCAGGCGGTGAAGGTCAGACGCCACGCGCGACGCATCGTGCTCACTTGAAGACCCCCTTGAGCCGATCGAGCAGTCCGCGGCCCGCACCCGCGGTGCGCATGCCCTTGTCGTGCACGATGAACGCCGACACGGCCTTGAACACGAAGGCCGAAGACAGCGTCGTGCAATCGCCGGTCTTCGGGTCTGGATGCCCATCGGCAATCTGATTCGCGGCGACGTGGATCGATGGACAATTGGAGATTGTCGTCGACTGGATGGGGCCGATGCTGCCCACGTAGAACATGAGGTCATCGACACCGAGATAACCTGCAGCCATGCCTTCGGCCGAATCACCATTCGGCGAGATGGTCATGCGCAGACGCAGGTCGCGGAACAGACGGTTTTGGTAGGTGTAGTTGCCGTAGAACGGCAGGTTGACCTCGCCCGGAGTCGTGGTGAGCACGCCATTTTCAATCTTGCCGCGTACCGAGCTGCCATAGCGCGGCTTGCCGTTGTACATATCGATGCGATAACTGCCGTGCGGCAGGAAGCGGCCGCTGCCATCGAGCGTGTAGAGATCGATGGAACGATAGAAGTTGACGATGACATCCGGATCATTGCGCGGATCATCGACGCCGGTGATTTCGATCAGCGTCATGCCCTTGCCGTTCGACTTGCGGTTCTCGTTTTCATTGGCCTCGACCTGGCCATATGAGCGGAATCCGTACACGCAACCGAGCAATCGATAGAGCTGATTGTCGACACCGGCCGTGCCATCGATACCGGTGAACTCGCGATGCGGGCATGAACGACCAGCGGCGACGCCATCCTTGTCATCGAGATCCATGCCGATCGCCTTGTCGCCCTCGACCAGCAACAGCCGCGGATCCGTGACCGCCGTTGGATTCATGCAGACGTCTTCGCCGTTCGGCCCGCGACGGATCGCATTGAAGTAGCGCTGCAACCGGCTCTTGAGACCATTCTCGGTGAGCGTCGCGCGATCAGGTTTGGAGAGACTCCGCCACCAATACTCGTCGTACCCGACGTTGAGTCCCTCGGGACACTCGTCGACGAAACGCGTCTCGTACGAGCCAAGATTCCACAAAGTGATGACGAATCCGAGCGTGCCTTGTTGCGCCGACGCCGTGGCCGGCAAGCACAGCAAAACCACTGCGGCACAAGCCGCGAAACCATGGATGACGCGGGGAGTGCCCGAGCTGAGTTTCATGAGACTCGGTATACCAACTTTGAGCGATGCTGCGCTATAGCGTGGAACAGCCGGTGCAGGCGCGGCTCACTCTGTGGACAGCAACCCATGCTGCGGACAGCACTCCGTGATTCGAGGATGTCGTAACGCTCGCGGCCGCACAATCGAGTCGTCGATCCAGTCATCGCGCCGGAGAGGTTTCGTGCGAATCATGCAATACAAGTTTTCTGTCGCCGTGCTGACGCTCTTGGTGGCAAGCGTGACGCCGGGCACCGCATCGGCTGCTGCAGATGACATCATCTACACCGCCTCGCTGAGCGACGAAGATCAAAGTACGCCCACCTACAGTCCCGGAAAAGGTTTCGCCGAATTCCGCCTCGAGCGCGCCACGCTAAAACTTAGCTGGAAGATCACCTATCAGGGACTCACGTCACCGCCGATCATCGCGGGTCTCTACGGACCCGAGAACGTGGGTGCCAACGCGGGTCAGGTGGTGGACCTCGGTACCCGCGGCCTGAAGAGCCCGATCATCGATTCGACCATCATCAGCGATGGCGTGCTTGGCTATCTGACTACGGGACGCGTTTACGTGAATATCCACACCACGCGGTATCGCGATGGCGAGCTGCGCGGTCAACTGCGGCGGCAACGCTCTACCGCACCCGTATCGACTCCAGCAACCGCACCCGCACAGTCGCCGACTGCCAAGCCTCGCTGACGCTCAGCGTTCGTAATCGCGGCGTCGGAGGATCGGATTCCAGCCGCCGCCGGCGCCGCCTGACCCGGCCGCCCATTTATCGCCGCCCACGGCGCCAGGCTCGCGATCGCGGGTGTGCGTGTAGAGCGGATCACCCTTGTACGCCCAGACTTTCTCGCCATCGCCGAACGGCGAGTCGACCACGGTCCACTCGCCCGAGGGTTTTACTCCATTGGCAGCCGTGACCAGCCGCCAGTTTTTCCGAATGCAATCGTCGCGGCACAGCAGCGTGCGGATCCGCTCCAGCGAACCTGCTTGCGTGTACAGCGTGAAACCGCGTGCATCGGCAAAGATTTCGCCCATGTCGGAACGCTGCACGGTCACCCAGGAGGGCAACGGCGCGGCGGAATCGAGCACGGCCGCGCGCCAGACACCTTTCTCGGCGCCCTCGCCCGCGGTGTCGCCAGGCCTGATATCGCCGGCAAAGACGTACAACGGTCGACCCTTGAAGGTCCACTGGCGCGGCCCATCGGTGCGATCGATCGGCTTCCAGTCACCGATGACATTGGCCATCAGTGGCGCGGCGAGCGGCGTCCACTGACGCAAACATTCTCTGTCGCACTCGAGACGCGGCGCACCGCCGCCGGCGCGTGGCTTTTCATCATCGCGCCAGTAAAGCGTCAGACCCCGCGCATCGACCAGCACGCGACCCAAGTGAATCGAACGCAGCGCGATGCCCGGCGGCGTGCGCACTGGCTGAAACGCGATCGCCCAGGCCTGACCGACGCGATCGCCCAACGCGACCAGCGGCGTGGAATCTTTGGCGAAGGTGTAGAGTGGCTTGCCACGGAAGGACCATTGCCGACTGCCATCGGGACGCGTGATCGCGCTCAATTGCGCGGGCGGCTGAGCCGCCTCGCCCGAGCCCTCGGCTGGTGCGGGTAAAGGCGGCCACGCCTTGGCACACTCTGCGACGCACGTGGACACGTTCGGCTGCGTATCGCGCGCGTAGGTGTAGAGCACATGACCACGCGCATCGAGCAGGGTTTCGCCCGCCGCACTGCGCAGCACACTCACCCCGTCGGGCAGTGCCTCGTCCCCGTGGACGAGCGGCGCGCCAAAGCCGAGCGCAGCGGCGCAAACGAGCAGCGACGACCAGACGCGCAAACGGATCACGCGCACCCTAGACCAGGATTTCGGTGATGGTCTTGGAAGTCTGCAACGAGCCAGTGCCCCAGGTCTCGATCGGCAAACCCATCACCTGCATCGCTGTAAGACCGACACGCGACACGGGATCGCCATGACCCGCGATGTGCTTGCCGGTCTTGATGCGACCGCCCGCACGTCCAATGGTCATCACTGGAATGTTGTCGACCGCATGCACCTTGGCGTAGCTGGTCTCGGCGTGCGCGAATATCAGCGTGTTGTCGAGCAGCGTGCCGTTACCCTCCTTCACTGACTGGAATGTACCGATGAAACTCGCCAGCGCTTCCATCACCCGACAATTGAACCAGAACGCCTCGGGCTGATAGCCGAACTTTTGATCGACGGCCTCTTCGTGCGTGAGCGTGTGGTGCGTATAGGCCGTACCCGGCCGACGCAGGCTCGACAAGGCATTGTTGAAGGCCATGTTGAAGACACGAGTCTGATTGCAGGCGAGCGCCATGACGAGCAGGCGAGCCATCGCCTCATGATTGCCCTGCGCGACGTTGATCTCGAGACCGACCGGCGTCTCGTCCGGCGACTTCGGCATGCGGCAGGCCGCCGTGACCGGCACCTCTTTCTGCTGCAACGCCAGTTGGGTCTCGAGTTGGCGAATCGAGGTGAAATATTCGTCCAGCCGAGCGCGATCGGCCGCGCCGATCCGCCGCTCGAAGCGCTGTCGCTGCTCGCGAATGCCCGAGAGCACGCTCTGCTGCAGCATCAGATCCGGGTCGGGCGCGCGATTTTCTTTGGTCGGATCCGCAAACCCATTGCCGAACAAGCGGGCGTAGAGCGCACGCGGCGACACCTCGCCTGCATTGCGCGTGTGCGTGTCGCGGGCCGTGAACGAGTCGCGCGGGTTGCCGGTGCAGCTCATGTCGATCGAGCGGAAACGGGTGTTCGAGCCGATGGCATCGGACACCATCACATCGAGCGTCGGCGCCGGAATCTCGCCGGGCAACACCGGTGCGGTCGCCGTACGCGTCGTTACCCAACCCGTGTGGTGCACATGGTTCGGCCGACCATCGAGCGGCGAATTAAAGTGACCAAAATAATTGATGTGCTCGACGTAGGGTATGAGCGCCTTGCACTCCTCGAGAAACTCGATGCGATCGGTACGCTCGCCCACGGCATGCCCGGGGGTATGGCCCATCGACCAGAACCAGGTACCGAAGCGCACCGGTAACGACGCACCCGAAGCCAGCGCCTCGCCACTCTCGCTGAGAAAGCAGTCGAGGAACGGCAAGCTGACGGCGATCGCCGAGCCGCCAATCGAGCCACGCAGCAAATCACGTCGGGTGAAGGGTTTTTTGATCAACACGCTCATGGAGAAACCTCCTCCGGGCCGAGTTGTGCCGTACGCAGTCGCGGCTGGCTGACCGCATAGAGAGCATCGCTTGTCGCGACCTCGCGGATCAACTCTCGCAGTCGGTAACCTTCGCTGGCGAATTCGTCTTCGAAATGATTGAGCAATTGGCGCTCGCTGCGCTGGATGGGGCGGCTTGCCGCGTAGGTGTACACCCGGCGCACGAGACAGGCGGGCGCCGCTGGATCATCGCGCAGCGCGTCGCCGAGACCCGCCGAATCGGTGAAAGCCATGCCGTTGATCTCGCCGCTGGTGTCGATCAGTTCGCCGTTTTCATACAGGCGTTGCTGACCGGCGCCATCGAAATTTTCGAGTGCAAGACCGATCGGGTCCATGAGCTTGTGACAACCGGAGCACGAAGGATCCGTCGAATGGCGGATCAGCCGATCCCGCGCCGTCTTGCCGGGCGCGTTGGGATCATTGAACAGATCAAAGTTCACGCTGGCCGGCGGATCCGGCACGCGCTGGCAGAGCAACAATTCGCGGATCGCCTTGCCGCGCAGAGTCGGCGAACTCTTGCCCGGATGCGAATGCAGCGCCACGAAACTCAATTGTGTCTGGATACCGGCCCGCGGATCGCCCTCGGCGAATTCGAACGGCACCCACCCCGCGCTCGGTGACGCCACCGGCACGCGGTACACGAGACCAAGCGATCCGGTCATGAACGTATTGCGAGTGGTGAAGATGTCGCGATAGTCCCCGTCTCGCACCAGCAGCAGATCGGTGAGCGTGCGCAGCACCTGCTCACGCGCATCATTGGCCACGGCGAGGCTGAATGCCGGGTAAATATTGGTGTCTTTTTCCAGGGTCTGGAAATCATCGAGCGCCAGCATGTCGGTAAAGAAGGCGCGAACACCGGCCTCAAGGCGGGTGGATTCCATCATCCGCTCGGCCTGACGGCGGATGCCGCGGGTGTCATCGAGTTCGCCACGCTCGGCGGCCGCCAGCAGGGCCTCATCCGGTCCCGAGTTCCAAAGAAATAAACTGAGTCGCGTGGCGCGCGAATAACCATCGAGCCGCGGCGTACCATCCGGCCCATCGACGACATTCTCGGCCACGAACAAAAAGTCCGGTGACGCCAGCATTGCCTGAAGGGCATAGGACAAGCCGGCATGAAAATCACTGTTCGCAGCGGCCGCCGCCGCGGCAATGCGCTGGTACGAGGCGAGCTCTTCGTCGGTCAAGGCACGGCGCATCAAATATCGACCGGCACTGCGCAGAAAGAGCTCTGCGCATTGCGGATCATGGGCCTGTGGCGCAGCCGGGGCGCACGGGATGAGCAACTCGCGATTGCCCGGCGCGACCACCTGCTCGGCAACCGAGCGAGCGAGCGCGATATAACGCTCGACTCCGGAAGGGGTCACCGTGGCGCGACCCGCCCCGACTGCGAGCAGACCCTCGATGCGGACGATCGGATCAAAGCGGCTGGCCACGACAACCTGACTGCCAAAGGTGTCGCGAATGATGTTGCGATACTGCGCTTCAGTGAGGAGGCGCAGCGTCGGGGGTCCACCGCGGGTCTGCGGCTCGTTGGAACCGCAAGCCGTGACCAGTACGGCGCACAATATCCCGAGCAGAGCCAATTTTGCGGTCGGTCTCATCGCACAGCTCCTGCAGCGCTACCGGCGCGTTCATGGATCACGAAAGCCGGCAGCGCATCCATGCGAAATGCCGAGGATATCGAAGTGCACTCGCCGGTCTCTGGGTCCGGATGACCGTCAGCCAGCTCGCGTGCCGCCGTGTAAAGCGAGGGGCAGCTCCAGTCGCCGGTGGCGATCAGAAACTCGAGCTTGAGCATGTACTCCCACCACTTGTCGAAGTCGTAGTAGCCGCCGATCAAACCCCGCACCTTGTTGTCCTTGCCGAGCGTGAGATCGAGCTCGAGACGCATTTCTTTGAGATCGAGCTCGGCATACGCCGAGTTACTGTAGAACGGCAGCTTGAGATCGAGCGGCTCGGTCTTGAGCACGCCGTTTTCGATGCGCCCGCGCGCCACGGCGCCATAGCGCGGCTTGTCTTTGTTGATGTCGATGCGATAACTCGCCCACGGCAGGATCCGACCGACGCTGTCGATCTGATAAGGATCGAGGGCGCGATAGAAACCGACCTGCACGTTCGGCGAGTTGCGCTCGTCGGTGACGCCGGTGATTTCCATGAGAATCACGCCGCGGCCGCTGTTGCGCCGCTCTTCGTTGCCGAAGGTGTCGAGCACGCCGTTGCGCCGCCAACCGTAATGGCAACCGAGCAGCCGATACATCTGGTTGTCGACGCCACGCTCGCCGCGCGCGCTGACGAAGTTTTCGTGGGCACAGGATTTGGGTGTCGCCTTGCCATCGCTGCGACTATCGAGATCGAAACCGTAGGCGACCGTGCCCTTGACGGTGCGCAGCGGCGGATCCTTGACCAGCGTCGGATTCCAGCAGACATCCTCGCCCTGCGGACCGCGAAACACCGAAACGAAACGTCGATCGACCGGCTGCACGAGCCCCTTGTCGGTCAGTCGGTCTTTGTCGGTGCGCGCGAGTCCACGCCACCAGAGTTCATCGTTGCCGATCGCGGGGCCCTCGGGGCACTCATCCATGAAACGGGTTTCATAGATCGCGTTGTCCCAGTTGGCGATCACGTAGCCGAGTGTCTTGGTGGCCTGCGACTTGCCGGCGGCACCGTTCTTGCCAGCACCTGTCGGCGCACCAATTTCTTTGGCCGCGGGCGGCGACGGCAACGGGATCGCCGCCATTTGTTCGGCCGTGAGCGGCACGCGCTGGAGCTGGCCGCGCAATTCGCCGTCCGGATAGCGCGCGGAACGCACATTGACGTACATGCGGCCCGCAAGCAGGTAATCGAGTTGTGCCTCGGTGAGCACCGCCGAGCCACGCAGGGTCGGCGCCAGACCGCGCGGCGCGAGATCAATTTGCACGCCGGCGTTGGTGCCGGGGCGCTGCGGCCCGTTGACCGATACGGAAAGCGTCCGCGAGGTCAACCGATCGACGCTGACGTTCCAGGACAAAGTCAGCGACGCACGATCAAGCGAAAATTCGGCGCGGCCCCGGCCGTTGCTGACCACCGTAGCCGTCTGCTCGCCCGCGGTGAGATCGGCGTAAAACCGGACCGGCCCAAGATGAAGATGCGCAGGGCCTGCATCGACGATTTGCGCCGACGACTCTGCGAGCGGCAGCAGCACCGCCAACATCATGAATAACGCACGCACGAACATGCTGCTGCAGCCCCCACTTTGCATGCTGGACACGTTATCGAAAGGGTGGGTAGTCCGCCAAACGACGGTGGTTTTGATCCACCCCTTGAATAGCAGTCCACCAAGCGGACTGACGAAGCGCCACGGTCGGTGACCGAAAGCGGGGCGTATAGTGAAACGGGGTTGTAGATTGGAGGGGGCATGTCACTGAATCGCCGCGAGACGCTCGTCGGGCTGATCGCCGCCCTGTCGGCTCGTTCAACGCTGGCTGAATCGACCCACCCGCTCGCCCTCGGTCGACCGCACATCGATTTCATCCAATCCCAACTCGCCCCCTCGCGCGTCTTGGGTGCAACGAATTCCCAACCCGGGGTCACCGGCACGCCCCTGTCCTACGACGCCAAGGGAACGCGCGCCGTCACCGTGATCTTCCGCTTCCCGCAGCACTGGTCGATGACTCGACCGCACTATGTCAACAGCGATCAGGAATTTTACGTCCTCGACGGCGAACTCGAGATCAACGGAACACTTTACCGTCGGGGCGATTACGCCTATCTGCCAGCGGGACTCGCGCACCAAAGCCGCAGCAGTGGTCCGGGTGCGACCTTGCTCAACTTCTACGAGGGCGAGCATCTCGCGTTCTACGAGCCCACACCAGCAGGCATGTATCTGCCGGAAAAACTGATCCGCAAGCAGGTCACCGAAGATTTGCCGTGGCAGCCTGCCCGCGATCTATCCTTCAACTCGCTAGGCCCCGAAGTGCAGGAAAAACGCCTGCGTCATGACGCATCCACGGGCGAAAGCACTTGTTTGATCGAGGTCGCTGCAGATTCCGCCGAGGCCGCCGGCTCACTCCGGCCCGTCGTCGCACATGCCGTCGTCGAAGAGATGTACGTGTTGCAGGGCGAGATCGCCACACCGCGAGGCACCATGAGCAGCGGCGCCTACACCTGGCGGGCGCCGGGCATGCCACGCGGGCCTTGGGCTTCGCGCACCGGTTATCGACTGCTGGTGCGCAGCCGTCGTGGCGCTTTCGCAACAAAGCGCTCCGCAGAGGCCGCGCCAGTGGTCTGGGATGCGCCGTACGATCCGGTGATTCCCGAAAACATGCGCAGCTTCGCTTTCGGCGCGCGTGACCCGGCAAAACGCTACTGATCGGATCCGCTGCCGAAAGGTCGAGGGCGGCGGAAAAAAATGGTTGAAGTCCTGCGGGGAAGTGTAGTAGCAACCGAGCAGGGCACTTTTACAACAACGTCGCGCCAGAGAGGGGAGCATGACAACACACAAGGAATTGAATCGTCGCATCGCCGCAGCCGTCGCCGCCGCATTCATCGCGCCCGTTGCCAGCGTCGTCAACGCCCAGCAGGGCAACGAAGATGCCATCGCGCTCGAGGAAGTCGTCGTCACGGCACGCAAAGTCGAGGAAAATCTCATGACCGTGCCGCTTGCGATCACGGCATTTTCCTCAACGGATATCGAGTCTGCCGGTATCAAGCAGCTTAACGACGTCATGCTGATGACCCCGGGCTTCAACTTCGTTAACCAGCAGGGCAGCTCAGGTCGCAACGATCGCTCGGCGAACTCGCTAGTGTTCCGCGGTCTGTTCCTCAACCTCAACACCGGCCTTAACGCCGGCGGCAACCTCTTTGTCGATGGCGCACCGGTGCTCGGCGCACAGCCCCCGGCCATCGTCGACGTCGAGCGCATCGAAGTCCTCAAGGGTCCGCAGAGCGCCTACTTCGGCCGTTCGACTTTCGCAGGCGCAATCAACTTCGTCACGCGCGAACCCGGTCAAGACGTCAAGGGCAAGGCCATTGTCGAGCTCGGTTCGTGGGAATCGCACGACGTGAGCGCCAGCCTCGAAGGCGGTCTCACCGATAACCTTGCTGCACGCGTGACCGCGCGCAGCTTCGAGCGCGGTGGTCAGTACCGCAACTTCGCCAACCCGAACGGCAAGCGTCTTGGCGCGCAGACGACGCAGTCGTTCTCGACTTCGTTCGTCTACTCGCCCACCGACGCGCTCAAGGTCAAGGGCTATGTAAACCTGTTCCGCGACAACGACGGCCCGCCGGCGCAGGGTGCGCTCAAGGCGGAATCCTTCAATGGCCGTGCGACCATCGACGGCACCTGCGTGCCCTTCTCGCAGGCTCCGGCTGGCACGGCCGCCCTCGGTCAGACCGCCAACTCGCGCGCGTCTTTCGGCTATATCTGCGGCGAAGTGCCAACGATGGACAAGATCCCGGCGAACGTGGTCTCGGGAGACTGGGACACCTCCAACCCGAACACCTTCCGCGCATTGTTCGAGCCCAACCCGATCTGGACGCGCTTCGACACCAATTTCAACCGCAAAGGCGGCTTGAAGCGCGAATCGCTGCAGGCCGACGTCCGCATCGACTACGACTTCGACAACGGCTACTCGCTTACCTCACTCACCGCCGCGCACCGCGACAAGACGATGACGCTCATTGACCTCAACTATCGCAGTGGCAAGGACAAGGTGAATCCCTTCAATGCCACGCGACCGACCACCACGGTCCCCTGGTTGCAGTCGCTACTCATCTCGCAAGGTCGCTTCAGGGACTGGAGTCAGGAGCTGCGTCTGATTTCGCCACAGGATCAGCCACTGCGCTGGACGCTGGGCGGCAATTATTTTGACGGTATGTCGCCGGGCGGCACCGTCTACGGTCTGCTGCCGAGCGGCCCTGCGTTCACTGCTTCGATCACCGAACAGAAGGTGAAGACCCCCGCCGTGTTCGGCGCCCTCTATTACGACCTCAACGATCAGCTCACGCTGAGCGTCGAGGGCCGTTATCAGTGGGACAAGATCTCGCAGACGCCGCTGGTCGCGCCGCCGGGCGTTGTCACCACGGGTGTTGCCGCCGAGACGCTCTCCGAGACTTTCACCAGTTTCTCGCCGCGCATCTCGCTCGACTACCAGATCACCGACGACACGTTGATCTACGCGCTCTTCTCGCGTGGCTATCGTCCGGGCGGCTTCAACGCAGCGCTCAAGACCTCACCGGCGGCGCTGGTGCAAACGTTGCTGCAGGTCGTGCCGACTGCGGGTATCTCTTTCGATCAAGAGCAGCTCGACAACTACGAAGTCGGTATCAAGTCGACGTTCCTCGACGGCCGCGCTCGCGCCACCCTGACGTTCTACAAGAACGACTGGGTGAACGGTCAGGTCGGCTCGACGGTCGCCCTGCCCGGCTTCACCAACCTGATCACGGTGACGGTGAACAACGGCGAGGCTGAGCTCTCGGGCGTCGAGTTCGAGGGGCAGTTCCAGGCCACGCGCAACCTCAAACTCTCGGGTACCTTCGCCTACAACAAGTCTGAACTCGTGAGCTACGGTGTCGGTTCGAACGGCAACTGCGCAGACTGCAACCTGGTCTACGGCAACTTCGGTGGCGCGATCGGCAATCGTCTGCCGACCACGCCAAAGATCACCTACTCGGTCTCGGCCGAATACGGTGATCGCCTGACCGAGTCGGTCGAGTGGTTCAGCCGCGTCGACCTGATGCATCAGGGCAAGAAGTTCACCGACTTCTCGAACGTCGCCTGGGTCGGCGCAAAGGAGAACGTCAACGCGCGCATCGGTGTACGTACCGACAACCTCACGGTCGAGGCCTTCGGTGCGAACCTCACCAACGACAAGACGCTGAACGCGGCGCTGCTCGGCATCGACGTCTTCACGTTCCTCGTGCCGCCTAACAAGAACGAGATCCGCTTCTCGCCGCCGATGCCACGCAGCTGGGGCGTACGCGCGACCTACAAGTTCTGACCTCGAGTCTTAGCGCTCAATCCGCTGCGACGAGGCTAGACGAAGCCGCCGTCAAGACAAGTATCGTTACGCCAAAAAAAATCGCGCGGTTTTTTTATGATGCATCCGGCGGCTGGCCGGCGTCATCGCGGGGCTCGCTCTTCGGCATCCGCAATCGAATCAGCGTCTTGATGCCAAGATATCCGATCACGCCAAGCAGCAACATCGTGAGCGCGATCATGCCGAAAATCACGTCGGTGGTCTTGGGCATGGGGCCAAGTCTACACCGCTCAGTGGTCGACAATCTGCAGTCGCGCTATCGACTTACGCAGAATTCAGAGATGCTACTGCCTCCATGCTTGCGCAACTACTCTCCCACTGTCGGCTCTAGTCCGTGATACCAGTGCTGCTGTTTTTTACGAGGGTCAGGGTGATCAGTACGTACTATCGATAGCGTGAGCTGCCAAAATCATATCCGTGTTTATCTAAATTCTTTGACGATACTCATTGCCAGATCATAGAGCCTTAAAACGGTATATGCGGAGAAAGCTTACCCGACCCACGCGAGTGTTCGTCGCTACACTTTTACTCACGCTTGCGGCCTGTCAGGGGAAAGCGCCGCCCGTCGAACAAATGATCCGATCAATGACGGCTTGCGCAGGGGCAGCCGCGATCGGCCAACATATTCGGATCGAAGCTGGGCGAGTGACACGTGGTGCTTTGGCATTTCGCGACGAAGAGAGAGTCGGCGGTGAGGGAGCGGTTGTTGCGTTCGATGTCGACGCCACTGAGGTCACGAATGCGCAGTTCGCCGAGTTCATTCGTTCAACGGATTATGTGACGGTTGCTGAACGCCCGGGCCCCGAGGGCAAGCCGCTCGGCGCTGCGGTGTTTGATCGTAAGACCGGTCAGTGGCGCATCGATCCGACAGCCAATTGGCGCAGTCCTCTGGGTGTCGGCTCGACGACTCAGGACGACGAGCCGGTGGTCGCGGTCGCATTTGAAGATGCCGAGGCTTATGCGTCTTGGCGAGGGCGGCGATTACCGACCGAGCTTGAGTGGGAGCGGGCGGCACGGGGCGCGGGCGCACTGACGCCCGATATGGAAGCTGAGCGACGCGACGCACACGGTCGATGGCTTGCGAACAGTTGGCAGGGTTCATTTCCGACACTCGACTCTGCAGACGACGGATATCCCGGTTTAGCGCCGGTGGGCTGCTTCAAGGCCAACTCTTCAGGCCTGTATGACATGGTCGGTAATGCATGGGAGTGGACCTCGGACTGGTATTCGCCTAACGTCGCTCCCGCGAGCTTCGAGCAGTCGCGCGAAGCCGATCCCGAGGGCGCGGGAAAACGGGTCATCAAAGGCGGTTCTCATTTATGTTCGAGTGATTTCTGTGCTCGATATCGAACAGGGTCGCGGCAGCCGGCGGACGTAGTGCTCGGTACCTCACATATCAGTTTCCGAACTGTAAAAGAAATCAAGACTAGATGAGCGTCTGTCACAATGTATGATAAACGACCTGAAAGAACGACCTGACCCGGTATTTTGGTCCACGTCTAATATCATAGAGGGGACAGGAGACGTGCCGGATGTAGAGCAAGCGGCGCTTCGCGTCTTATTGAAATAAACAGGGGCTCAATATGGATACCTGGGTGATTTGGGCAGGCGTTCTGGGCGCGTTGAGTGCTGTGTCACTGCTGATTGGCTCGCTGATCGGAGTTACTGCACGTCTTTCACGAAACTGCGATTGGACTACTGGCGGCGTTCGGTGCTGGTGCGTTGCTCTCGGCGCTAGCGATTGAGCTCGTCGCGCCGACTATCGCTGCCTTTACTGAGGCCGCTACAGAAGCCGAACGGCTGCGGGAATCCGGGCATTTTCTCGCTCTGATCGGCGGATGTGCAGCCGGTGGAGTGATCTTCGTTCTGCTCGATCAGATCGTAAATGCGAAGGGAGGCTATCTACGTAAGACAGCTTACGTGATGTCCCAGGTCGCCATTGAGCGCGAGGCCTTTCATGAGCGCGCCCTCGCCGAGATCATGCATGTCCCAGTATTCTTTAATCTTCCACCCGAGAAGATGGCAATCATACTGAACCACCTTCGGCCGCGATTTTTCACCGCCGGAGAGTCGATTTTCAGTCGAGGCGAGGTCTCTCATGGTTTGTACCTAGTCCGCAAAGGAATGCTGGAAATTCACCACCCCGATCATGAAAAGCCTATCGAGCTCGGTCAGGGTGAGATCGTCGGCGAGATCTCCCTCGTGACACACAGGCCGTATAGCGCTGACTGTGAGGCTAAAACGAACGTGGAGTTAATGCTGCTGACACCAGAGGATTTCGAGAGTGTCCGAAAGCAGGTGCCGGAGCTCGAGC
>Ga0194132_10003878_pt1 | contig 26028 bp, 20 predicted proteins | sample TA2KigOf80mmetaG_FD_148612 | JGI IMG/M metagenome (GOLD analysis project Ga0194132, IMG submission 148612) | Freshwater microbial communities from Lake Tanganyika, Tanzania - TA2015054 Kigoma Offshore 80m | ecosystem: Environmental > Aquatic > Freshwater > Lake | place: Tanzania: Lake... | reverse complement strand
CTTCTCCCGGCGGCTGGCCCGCCTATACCTTTCCTGTACCGCCGTCACGTACTCTTCCACGCTGCCTCGGGTCATCATGTCTACCTCCCCTTCGGTAACACGCATTTTGAGGCAACGTATCCTCCTTAGGTAACTTTTATTGTGAGTCAATTCGCCGCGTTGACGGGCTGGCAGCTATGTGCTAAATTGTCTCCATCTATTCACCATGAATATCCTCAGATTGGGGAGGGCACGAATATCGCCAGGCAATATAGGGTAAACGAGCGTATCCAAGTTCCCCGGGTACGGGTCATCGGTGAGAACGGCGAGCAACTGGGTGTGATGACCAGGGACCAGGCCTTGCAACTGGCGCGCCAGAGTGATGTGGACCTGGTTGAGGTAGCTCCCAATGCTGATCCCCCGGTGTGCCGGTTGCTGGACTATGGCAAGCTGCGCTACCTTTATGCTAAGCGAGAAAAGGAATCCAAGAAGAGCCAGAAGAGCACCGAACTGCGTGAGGTCCGGTTCCGGCCCAACATTGGCACCCATGACATGGACGCCAAAATCCGCAAGGTGCGGGAGTTGATTGGCGACGGAGCGAAGGTTAAAATAACAGTCCGGTTCCGCGGCCGGGAAGCTGTCCACCAGCAGTTGGGATTGTTAGTCCTGAAAAAGGTGGCGGACGATCTGAAGGACGAAGTCAGGCTTGAGAAAGCCCCAGCCATGGAAGGTCGCTCACTGGCAGTGATACTGTTGCCGGCGCCCAAGCGCGGCGAGAAGCCTGAAAAAGTAGAAACGCAAACGGAAGAAGACCTAGCCGATGCCAAAACTTAAGACTCACAAGGGGGCCAAGGCCCGTCTCCATATCACCGGTTCTGGGAAGCTGATGCGGCGCAAGCGCCTGAGCAGTCACTTGCGGCGCAAGAAGCCCCAAAAGGTGACCCGCAAGTATTCGGACAAGCTGATGGTGGACCCCAAGGATGTGGCGCGGCTGAGCCGCCTGCTCCCCTACGGTTAGCCACCAAGTGTATTTCAGACATCTCCAGGGAGTTGTTACTTGACTAGGGTAAAGCGTGGCGTAACCAAGCGCCACCGACACAAGAAAGTGCTTTTGGAAGCGCGTGGGTTCCAGGGTTCTTCCCACCGCAACTACAAATGGGCCAAAGAAGCCCTGATCCATGCGTGGAGTCACGCCTACCGCGACCGGCGGGACCGCAAGGGCAATTTCCGGAGCTTGTGGATTGTGCGTATTGGCGCTGCTTGCCGCCAGTCCGGTATGACCTACAGCCAGTTCATCCACGGCTTGAAAGTGGCCGGCGTGGAAATGGACCGTAAGGTCTTAGCCGACCTGGCAGTAAATGATGCCGAGGCTTTCAAGAAGCTGGTGGGACTGTCCTCCCAATCCATCGCCAAATAGCTAGCGGCAACAACGGCAGGGAAACCAAAAAGGGTGCGGTTATACACTGCACCCTTTAATTTTTTGGTCTTTGGGGCTTTCCAAGTTTAGCTTTCTGCTTCCGCAAAGCCGTAGTAGGTGTCGGCCTCCAGTACGCGCTTGAGCCCTTTCTGACTAAGGCTAATGGGCCGCACGGGTGTGGCCCACCGCTCAGTGACTTCCTGATGCAACTCCCGAAGGGGAATGGGCTGGTTGCGCCGCAAGAGCATCACCCGGAATACAATCTCCTGGATGGGCATCTCCGGCTGGATAAATCCCCTTTCTCCGGTGCTGCGGTCGGCAATCTGCTCCACCACCTTTTGGAGAGCATCGGCGTCCTGTTCGCCCTGGGGAGAGTAGGGAAGGTCCGGGTCCAGGCGCGAAGCCAGCATGAAGCCTGGCGACCTTTTGAGCTCAATCAGTCTCTGGAAATCTATGTGATAGCTATGCGACTTGCCGTCGCCGTCATCTTGCGGGCCTGTCTGCGGGCCGGGGAGGATCATGGATTTACCTCTTCGTTCCAATCTAACATTATTATCTGCACGGGTTGGCCTGCCTGCAAGCCAGGCAGGTTGTCGGGACAGATGGCTAAACCGTTGGCCAGGGACATGGAAGTTAGTATGTTGGAGCCCTGGGGTCCGGTGGGTGTGGCAAAGTACGTCCCCTCCCGCCGCGATACACTTACCCTGGCGTACACCCGCCGCCCGTCGGTATTGTAAATCGGGCCAGTTAGCACGCCTTCCACCACGGGCCGGGCCAAATGCCGGCGGCCCAGCATGGTCAAGATGGCTGGCCGGGCGAACATCTCAAAAGCCACCAGCGCGCTGACCGGATTTCCTGGCAGGCCCAGCAGTGGAGTGGGCTTGCCGCCATTTTCGTTCCGCAAGAGGCCGAAGGCCAGGGGTTTGGCGGGACGCATGCGCACCGACCAGAAGTTCATGTCCCCGCGCTGGGTCAAGACCTCCTTGACAATGTCGTAGTCCCCCTTGGAAACTCCGGCGGAGGTGATGACCAGATCGGAGCCTGCGCTCTGGGCCAAGCGGTGGTGCAGGTCCTCCAGCCGGTCCCGGGCAATGCCCAGCATTTTGGGAATCCCGCCACAGGCCAGCACCGCCGCCGCCACGCTGGAGCTATTGCTGTCGTAAATAGTGCCGGGGCGAAGCGTTTCACCCACCGGAGCTAACTCGTCCCCCGTGGACAAGACGGCGACTACGGGGCGGCGGACCACCGGCACACGGGCCATGCCCAGGGAGGCCAGCACCCCCACTTCGGCGGGACGGATTACCGTGCCGGGCGCCAGCACGGGCTGGCCGCGGCGCACGTCTTCTCCGGCGGGGCGAATATTGGCACCTTTGGGCAGGTCGTTCTTGATGCCGATGCTGTTCAACGACTGCTTCTCGCCGCGCCGGTGCAGTTCGTCCGTCTCCTCAAAGGGCACCACGGTATCGGCCCCAGGGGGAACAGGTGCGCCGGTCATAATGCGGATGGCGGTTCCGGGGGCCACGGTCTGGTTGGAGACCTGACCTGCCGCCACCAGCCCAATTACTTTCAGCGGCCGGGGTTGTTGGTCGCTGGCGCCGCGGATGTCGTCATGGCGCACGGCATAGCCATCCATGCCTGAGTTAGCCAGCGGCGGCAAGTCCAGGGGGGACCGCACCTCTTGGGCCAAGACCTGGCCCAGAGCTTCTAAGATAGGCTTGTCTTCCGCTTCCAGGGAGCTGAAACAAGCCATAATCCGCTGGTACGCCTGTTCAACGCTAAGCATATCCTCGGCCACGTGCCGGTGGCCGTGCTCGTGGCCGTGCGCTTCAGGTGTGTGGTGGCCCTGCCGGTGGCCGGACGAGCCACGATGTCCTGACGTCATGTGCTCCACCCTAGACCCGCAATGTCGCGCCCAGTTCACGGCCCAGGCTAGTCACCAGCGCCTGCACCGCTTCTGCGACCTCCTCGGAGGTCAAAGTGCGCTCCCTAGACTGGAAATAAATGTGGAAAGCCAGCGATTTGGTCCCAGGGGCAAGATTGTCGCCGGAGTACACATCGAACAACTCTACGCGCACCACCAGAGGGTGCTGGGCTATCAAGCGATGGACCTGGCTGGCCGGGACAGAAGCATCCATGACCAGGGCCAGGTCACGGATGGCCTCCGGGAACCGGGACAACTGCTGGAAGCGCCGCTCCCCAACAGGTATTACCCCCAGCAGGCTGGCAAGGTGAAGGTCAAGGTAGGCCACCGGCCGCGGCCGCAAGTCGAAGGCCTGGCAGACCGATGGATGCACTTCTCCCACCACCCCTATGCCGGCGCCCTGGCTCACTATCCTGGCGCAACGCCCCGGATGAAAGAAGGGGTCGTCAAAAGGCTCGTAACTCGCCAGTACGCCCAGCCGCTCCATGACCCACTCCGCCACACCTTTGGCGTCGTAAAAGCCCAGGGAATCGCCGCTGGTCAGCCACGACACCGGCCAGCGCCGCCCTGCCAGCACTGCGGCAGCCACGTCCTGCTCGTCGGGCAAGTCGCCCTGCCGGGGTGGGAAGATGCGCCCGGCCTCAAAGAACCTGAAAGGGCCTTCTCCGTGGCCCTGGTTGCCCGCCAGGGCGTTCAAGACACTGGCCCGCAGGGTGGTGCGGAGGTGGTCCTGCCCGGCGTTCAGCGGGTTGGCGACACGCACCGGGGGATTAGTATTGTCCAGGGTGCGGGCCTTTTCCAGGTCCGCCAGGGGTGACAGGGGGTACATGATTACTTCTTGAAGCCCGGCCTGCACCAGGGCATCCTTCACCCGGTCGCGCAGCTCAATCATGGGGACCGGCTGGTAGTAGGGGATGGGGGTGGACAGCATGGTGGTGGGGACTTCATCGTATCCAATGACCCGCACCACCTCTTCCGCCAGGTCCTCTTCTATACGGACATCGCTGCGCCAGTATGGGGACGTGACTTGCAACGCCGCGCCTCCCTGGCGGCGGCAGGCGAATCCCAGGGAGCCGAGGGTCCGTTCCACCCGCTCCACCGGCAAGTCCATGCCCAGAATCTTTTTGAGCCGGGGCAGGCGCAGCAGGATGGGGCGGGCCGCCAGTTCCTGCTCAGGAAAAAGATCAACGATGCCCTGGGCCGCTTGACCACCGACTACCTTCAGTATTAGCTGGGTGGCCCGGCGCAGGGCAATGGGCGCCAACTCCGGACGAAGGCCCTTCTCGAACCGGAGCGTGGCGTCGGTGCGGATGTGGAGCGACTGCGCAGTGCTGCGGTTATTCTGGCTGTTGAAGGTGGCGGACTCCAGCAGCACATCCCTGGTCTCAGCGCCGATTTCGCTGGCCGCCCCGCCGATGATGCCGCCAATGCCGATGGGGTCGCGGGCGTCGGCGATGACCAGCATCTCAGAAGTGAGCTTGCGGTCCACTCCGTCCAGGGTGCGCAGCGGCTCTCCGGCCCTGGCTCGCCGCACTATCACGGTCTTATCTTTGATCCGGTCCAGGTCAAAGGCGTGCAGGGGCTGGTTGAACTCCAGCATCACGTAGTTGGTGACGTCCACCACGTTGTTGATGGGCCTCAGCCCTGCCCGTTCCAGCCGCTGCTGAAGCCACCGGGGCGACGGCCCCACCTTGATGCCACGGATAACGCTGGCGGTGTAGCGGTGGCACAGGTCGGGGTCTACAATGGAGACAGACACCAATTCGCCAATGGGCGGGCCGCTCTCTGGATAAGACAAGGCTGGCTCACGGACAGTCTTGCCGGTGATGGCGGCTGTCTCCCGGGCCACGCCCAGCACTGAAAGGCAGTCCAGGCGGTTCGGAGTGACTTCCAGGTCCAGCACCGTGTCGCCCAGGTAATCGTCCAGGGAAACACCCACCGGCGCATCAGAGGGCAACACCACAATGCCGTCGTGGTCCTGGCCCAGCCCCAACTCCACGGCGGAGCAGATCATGCCCTGGGACACTATGCCCCGAATACGGGCGGGCTTGAGGATTTCGTGCTGTCCGCTGTGGGTATTGTAGACGTAAGCTCCCACCTTGGCGAAGCAGATTTTCTGCCCGGCGGCCACGTTGGGCGCGCCGCAGACCACCTCCAGCTCGCCATTTCCGGTGGCGACGCGGCAGAGGCGCAGGCGGTCGGCGTTGGGATGGGGGCGCACCTCTTGCACCTGGCCCACCACGCACCCCTTCCAGCCGCCAATGCGGGTGACCTCGCCCACTTCCACGCCGGCCATGGTCATGCGGTGGGCCAGCTCCGGCATGGGCAGGTCCACGTCCACGTATTCACGAAGCCAGGACAGGGGGACTTTCAAATTATCTCCAAGTTAAAGAGGGCATAGATGAGAAATACCCAGCAGCTACAGGCCTGAAACACTCTCTGACTAAAATTGCCGCAGGAACCGCAGGTCGTTGGCGTAGAAGTGGCGCCTCTCCCATTACTGGAGTTCCTTCTGGCTGTTCCCAGCAGGACACTTAAGGAGTTGCACCCTACTTATTCTTCGCTGACTACAGGCGACGGAGCCGCCTGATTAGCTCTCCTTTGGAAATCCCCGTAAGAAAAGCGACTTCATCTAATATACCGTCCAACGTCTTTCTGCCAATGCTTCGGTGCATTGGCACTGTGACAAGCGATCCTCCTTCATTACTTGCTTGGCGAAAGTGAGCGTGGCTGCCGCGTTGCCTTACCAGTACGAAACCGTTGCCTTCCAGCAAACGCGCAACCGCTCGTCCACTAGCCGGTGGCAACCTTTCGGGCACCAGGGACCTCGGCTTCGGCCAAAATCAAGATTTCTAGATTCTCTCCCGCCTCCACTGCTTCCTCAAAGTGCAAATGGGCTGCCTCTTTTATATTCTCGTAGAGCTTGTCTAGGCTCCGGGCCTGGGTGAAGATGGCGTGTCCCAAAGCACGGGCACCCCACTGACGGCCATCGCGATACACCTCAAACTTCAGCAGCAATGCCCCCCCTAAAATTGCCGCAGGAACCGCAGGTCGTTGGCATAGAAATGGCGGATGTCGTCTATGCCATAGCGCAGCATGGCGATGCGCTCCACCCCCAGGCCAAAGGCAAAGCCGGTGTATTTCTCAGTATCATAGCCCACGCCCGCCAGCACGCTGGGGTGCACCATACCCGCGCCCATAATTTCAATCCAGGCGCTGTCCCGGCAGATGCGGCAGCCGCCACCCTTGCCCTGGCAGGCAAAGCAGTCTATGGACATGTCCACGCCCGGCTCCACAAAGGGGAAGTAGTCGCAGCGGAAGCGCACCCGGCGCTCGGCGCCAAACATGCGGCGGGCAAACTCGTACAGCGTGCCTTTCAGATCGGCGAAGGTGATGCCTTCATCGACCGCCAGGCCCTCCACCTGGTGGAAATGCCATTCGTGGGTGGCGTCGGTGGCCTCGTAGCGGTAAACCTTGCCCGGCACCACTACCCGCACCGGCGGCTCTTGCTTCTCCATGACCCTTGCCTGCATGGGCGAGGTGTGGGTGCGCAGCAACAGGGGCTGCTGGCCTTCCGCATCCTGGTAGTCCACCCACAAGGTGTTCCACATATCCCGGGCGGGATGGCCGCGGGGGATATTCAGCAGTTCAAAGTTGTAGCGGTCCAGCTCGACCTCAGGCCCCTCCACTACGCTGAATCCCATAGCGCCAAAGGCTGCGCAAATTTCGCGAATCATGCGTGATGCGGGATGCAGGCGTCCGGCGCCTGGCGGGAATCCTGGCAGGGTTACCTCCAGCCGTTCCTGCACCGCCGCCCTGGCCAGCTGCTCCTGCTCCACTTCCTGGATGCGCCGGGCCAGTCCCTGCTCCAGCGACTCTTTGGCCTGATTGGCTAGCGCGCCTGCGGCGCGGCGCTGCTCCAAGTCCAACTGGGCCAGGCCCCGCAGCACCTGGGTCAAGTGCCCGCGCCGTCCCAGATAGGCCACGCGCCATTGCTCCAGGGCCTCGGGCTGGTCCAGGGCTGCCAATTCGGCCAAAGCCTTTTGCGTCAATTCTTGAATGGACTGGGCGGAAGTTCCAGTTACCGTAGCGACACCCTCATTCCGGCGTGCGTGGCGCACATAGCCTATCCTATCACGTTGGGCCATTATAGAATCCGTCGTGGGAAGGGTCAAGGCGGGGGCATGAGACAGCATCCCCGCCTGAAGGGTTTGGATATCTCAAAGCTCCGCCAAGGTTTGGGCCTGACCGCTGGGCACTGAAAATCTAAGGGTACACCGCCAGCGCCTTCAGCGAAAGGTCCTCCGGGAAACCGAACATCAGGTTCATGTTCTGGATGGCCTGGCCCGCCGCGCCCTTGACCAGGTTGTCCAGGCAGCTGATGACCATGAGCCGCCCGGTGCGCTTGTCCACCACCGGGTGCAGCAGGCAGTAGTTGTTGCCCAGGGTCTGCTTGGTCTGGGGAGGCTGCCCCGTCACGGTGACAAAGGGCTGGTCGGCGTAAAATTCCCGGTACAGGTCCCGCAGTTGCTGGCTGGTCTTGGAGCCGTCCTTCAGGCGGGCGTAACAGGTGCTTAGAATGCCTCGGGTCATGGGAATCAGGTGGGTGAGGAAAGTCACTGCCGGGGCCTGGCTAGTCAATCCTCCAAGCTCCTGGGTAACCTCCGGCAGGTGGCGGTGGCCCTCCACCGAGTAGGCCATTACGTTTTCGTTGACTTCCGAGTAATGCGTGCCCAGGCTGAGGGCGCGACCCGCCCCTGACACCCCGGACTTGCAGTCTATAATAATGTCCAGCTCAATCAGGCCCAGCTTGACCGCCGGAGCTAGGGCCAGTATGGCGCTGGTGGGGTAGCAACCAGGGTTAGCGATGAGCCGCGATGCGCGGATCTCTTCGCGGTGCAACTCGGTGAGGCCGTAAACTGCCTCTTCCAGGTAGGATGGGTCCGGGTGATCCACCCCATACCACTGGGTGTACTCCGCTGCATCCTTCAGGCGGAAGTCGGCGCTGATGTCCACCACCTTCACGCCCCCTTCCAGCACCGGAATTACCGCCTCGGCGCTGGCCTTGTGGGGCAGGGCCGAAAATACCAGGTCCAGGTCTCCCTCAAGTTCCGGAGTGATGGTCAGATCCAAAGGCGATAGGTGGGGGAAAACGTCGCCCAGCTTTTGTCCGGCGGCGCTGCGCCCCGTCACCGAGGTTAATTCCACCTCTGGGTGCTGGTACAGGATGCGGGCCAACTCGCACCCTGCGTACCCAGTTACGTTGATGATGCCTACCTTCAAGGGTCTTCCTCCAGCTAAATCCGCCCAAATCCCCCTCAGGAAGGGGAACTGGTGGGGATTTCCTTCTCAATCAAAAATTTGTCCCGCGACGGGCAACCCCAAGCCACCACGCAATCGCCGCAGCGGGGCCGCTGGGCCTTGCAGGTCTGCCGCCCGTGGGTAATCAGGCTCACATGGAACTGGTAGACCTGCTCTGGAACAACAGCGGCTTCCAGTATATCGTGAGCTTTGTCCGCCGTCACCTTGGGGCCTATGAAGCCAAGCCGCTGGCACACCCGATAGATGTGGGTATCAATAGCCATGGCGGGCATCCCCAGGGCAAAGCTCAAAATAATGCCCGCCGACTTGGGGCCTATGCCAGGCAGCTGCCGCAGCCAGGCCTTGGCCTCTGCCAGGGGCATCTCCCGCAGAAAGGTCAGGTCCAGGGAGCCGTTCAGCTCTAGCACACGGTTCAGCACCAGCTTGATGCGAGGCGCTTTGACCCGCGCCAGGCCGCCGATGCTGATGGCCGCCTCGATATCCGCTACCTCTGCCTGGGCCACTGCTTCCAGGGCGCCGAAGCGATCCATGAGCTGCTGGAAGGCCCGCGCCGAGTTGGTGTCCGAAGTATGCTGGGAGAGAATAGTAAAGACCAGCTCCTGGGCTGGCTCCAGCCGGCCTTCGTGGGGCAGCGGCGCATAGGCGGTGGACAGCAGGCTTATAGCCTCGGGGATGCTCACCGAAGGAGTAGGAGGGCTGCCCTTGCGCCGTCTTGGGGACATACCGATGTGTCAACTTTTTCTGGCGGATAAAGCTATCATATTATAGGCCTGCCTACGGTTCCTCTCAATAGATAGGCTGGTTCTGTTGCGTCTCGGTGGAGTCGGCCTCTGGCATAGATACAGAATCACCCGTACTTACACCCAAATACAACAGAACCGATAGGCTATTTTGGCACTGGTTCATTTTGAGTATCGTCATTCCGGGGCAAGCCGGAATTCATCAGGCTGCGACAACCTGGTGCGTATCTGGACACCGGCTTTCGCCGGTGTGACGGATAGACCTCTTTTCTGCCGTCACCGCAAATTGAACCACTACCGCTATTTTCGGGACTCCCGCAGGACTAATGCGAAGCGCCGGATTGCGTTAGAAGGGTGACTTCCCTACAATGGGCAACATGACAATATGGTGACGGCCGCACGAATTTCCCGGACCGCGGCCTTCAGCCAGCGCACTGCGGAGGACCTTCATGCATTTCCGGCCACTGCTCCTGGCAGCCCTTGCCACTCTGGTGCTGGCATCCTGCTCAGGCCCCAAGCCATCTTCCGCACCGTCTCCCACATCCGTGCCTTCCACCTCACTCCAGCAGGAAGCCGCCAAACCCCGGGGCGGCAGGCTGGTTAGGCTGGGTTCAGACCCCACCACCCTGGATCCCCAGAAGGCCAGCGACACTACTGCCGCAGCCATTCTTGTGGAGGTCTTTGGCGGGCTGGTCACCATTGACCCGGACCTGAACATCGTCCCGGACCTGGCGGAGCGCTGGGACATCAGCCCCGACGGGTTGGTGTACACTTTCCATCTAAATCCCAAAGCCAAGTTCCACGATGGCCGCACCGTTGCCGCCGAGGACGTGCGCTACTCCCTGGACCGGGCCGCCGACCCCAAGACCCAGTCTCCGGTGGTGGATACTTACCTGGGAGACATCGTGGGCGTTAAGGAACGGCTGAGGGGCAAGGCTCAAACGGTCTCCGGGTTACAGGTGCTGGACAATCAGACCATCCGGATCACCATTGACGCGCCCAAATCTTACTTTCTCGCCAAGCTCACTTACCCCACCGCCTTTGTGGTGGACCGCAAAAACGTGGAGTCCAACCCGCAAGGTTGGTTCCTGCGCCCCAACGGCACCGGGCCGTTCAAGCTGGCGGAGTACAAATTGGGCGACACGCTACTTCTGAAAGCCAATGCGGACTACCATTTGGGCGCGCCCTACCTGGACGAGGCTGAATTCATCCTGGGCGGCGGCAGCGCCATGCTCATGTACGAAAATGACGAAATTCACGTGACCGGCGTGGGCCTTGCGGACCTGGAGCGGGTGAAAGACCCCAGCAATCCCCTGAATAAGGAGTTGCAGCGCGCGGGACCGCAGTTTGAAATTGGATACCTTGGGTTTAACGTAAAGGACCCGCCCTTTGACGACCCCAAGGTGCGCATGGCCATGAACCTGGCCTTTGACCGCCAGAAGATTGCCAGCAAAGTGCTTTCAGACCTGGTGATTCCCGCCAAAGGAATCCTGCCGCCGGGTTTCCCAGGGTACAACTCGGCGGTGCAGGGGTATGCATATAATCCGGATAAGGCCCGCCAACTACTGAAGGAGTCCAAGTACGGCGCTAACCTGGCCCAGCTGCCGCCCATTACCCTGACCATGCCCGGCAATCTGGGGGCCAGCGTCGGGCTGGACCTCGAGGTCATACTACAGGCTTGGAAGCAAGAGCTGGGCATCAATGTGGAAATCCAGCAGACCGAGTGGGCCATTTTCCTGGAGGACGTGAATCGGCGGCGGTTCCAGATGTATGAGCTGGGCTGGATTGCCGATTACCCGGACCCTCAAGACTTTCTGGATGTGCTGTTCCATAGCCAGAGCAGCAACAACCATAGCAATTACAGCAACCCGCAAGTGGACCAACTCCTGGAACAGGCCAGGGTCGAACCTGACCAAGCCAAGCGCTACGCCCTGTACCACCAGGTGGAGCAGCTGGTCCTGGAAGACGCGCCGTGGGTGCTCCTGTGGCATGGCAGCGAGCGGTACGTGCTTATCAAGCCCGAAGTCCAGGGCTACTACCTGCTGCCCTTGATTATTCCGCGCCTGCGCTACATCTATTTAACGGAACAGTAGCCGGCTCAGGACAACCTGAAGTATGTGGGCCTATATCCTGCGGCGATTAATCTGGCTGCCCTTCTTGCTGCTGTTCGTGTCCTCCATAACTTTTGCCCTGGGCCGGTACGGCCCCGGCGACCCGGTGCAGGTGCTGCTGGGCCAGCACTATAGCCCAGAAGTGGAGCAGCGAATCCGCGCCCAGCTGGGTCTGGACCGGAATGTGGCGGTCCAATATGGCATCTACATGCGCGACGCCCTGCGGGGTGACTTTGGCGAGAGCTATAAGTACCGGGGACGCTCGGTCAGCGAGCTGCTGGTAAAGCGCATACCGGTCTCCGCCCAGCTAGGACTGGCGGCGCTGGTAATCTCCGTGGGGCTAGGCATACCCGTGGGACTGTTCGCCGCTCTGAAACAAGGTACAGTGTGGGACACGGTCGCCGTGGCAGGGGCCCTGGCAGGCCAGTCCCTCCCCGTGTTTCTAACGGCCCCAGTGCTGCTGCTCATCTTTGCCCTGAAGCTGAAACTGCTGCCCACCCACGGCTGGGGCGGCTTTTTCGATTCTAGAATCATCATGCCGGCCCTGGTGCTGGGCATTCCAGGAATTGCCATAATCGCCCGCCTCACCCGCGCCAGCGTGCTGGACGTGGTGGGGCAAGACTACATTCGCACGGCGCGGGCCAAGGGGCTTCCGGAGCGCCTGGTGCGCGTCCGGCACATCTTGCGCAACGCGTTGGTGCCCGTGGTCACCACTCTGGGTTTCGCCCTGGCCGGCCTGGCCAGCGGATCCTTCATCGTGGAAGGGTTCTTTGGCATTCCGGGCGTAGGACTGCTGACAGTAGAATCACTGTTCGCCAGAGACTACCCAGTCATTATGGCCGTGACGCTCATCGGCACCACCCTGTTCGTCCTGGCAAACCTGCTGGTGGACCTAGCATACCCCTTCCTGGACCCCCGGGTACGCCTGGGAGGCGGAATAGTTGCGCGGTGAAGTAAACCCAGCCCTGGCTGCGACCAGCGACCAGATTTCCCAAGGCTACTGGGCCGTCTCCCTGCGGCGGCTATGGCGCAAGAAAGTGGCGGTTGCTTGCCTGGCAGTAATCCTTGTTATGTACGGCGCCGGCCTGCTGGCCCCCCTGGTTACCTCCTACGGCTACAACGACCAGGACCTGGCCCAGGCGCGGCAAGGGCCCAGCTGGGACCACCCCTTTGGCACCGACCGGCTGGGAAGGGACCAATTAACCCGCATTATTTACAGCCTGCGCACCACTGTGATTATCACTTTAATATCCCTGCTTACCGGCAACCTGGCCCTGGGCATCCTGCTGGGGCTGATGGCGGGCTATTTTGGCGGGCTGATAGACGCCATCATCATGCGCGTTGGGGAAGTCACCTCATCCTTTCCCGATATCTTCCTGGTGCTGATTATTGTGGCCACCGTCAAGCCCAGACTGGTGGCCTGGGTCAAGGGGGTAGAAGCCGCCACCGGCATTACCGGCATTGTGCGCCTGGGGACAGTGGACTACCTGGTCATTGCCCTGGCCCTGGCGGCCTTCTCATGGTTTGGCATGGCCCGCCTGGTCAGGGGGCAGGTATTGCAGGCCAGGGAGAACCAGTACGTAGAAGCCGCGCGGGCAGTTGGAGCCTCCACGCCCCGCATTTTGTGGGTGCATTTGCTGCCCAACGTCATTAGCCCGGTTATTGTATCTGTATCCGCAGGCCTGGCGTCCTTTGCCGGGGCCGAGGTTATCCTGAGCTGGCTTGGCATTGGCATCCAGCCGCCCACGCCCAGCCTGGGCCTGATGCTTTTTGACAACGGCAACATCTCTGTGCTGCGCACTGATCCGCACCTGCTGCTGTTTCCGGTGGGAGCGCTGACAGTGCTGCTTTTTGCCTTTAACCTGCTGGGCGACGGAGTGGCCGACGCCTTTAACCCCAGGTCCCGTTAGTCACGGGCTGCGCGCAGCCTTACTGCCGATATTCCCAGGACCAGGCCCAGCAGGCCCAGCCACGCCAGGTCAGGGGCCGACCCGTTGCAACCCGCCGCGCCGGGCTGGGCAGGCGCAGATGCGGGCCTGCCGGTGGCGTCAGGCGCCGCTGCCACAGGCGTTGCTGCTGGGGTTGAACCAGCAGGGAGTGTGGCCGAGGGCGGCACCGCCGTGGCCCTGGGTGGCAGCGCCGTCAAGCCCACCGATTTGCGCCACTGGGAATCCAAGCCGTACTGGTCAAACCCGTAAACCCTTTGTAAGGCCTGGTCAATATCCAGAGTGCTCTGAACCGCCAGAAACAGCTCTGCCATTTTGGCCTGGCCGTAGGTATCAAGCAGGTGCTGCACCACGGCGCTGCCCTGCCCATAAAATACTATGATGTCCTGGGGCGTCCCGCTGAAGGTGCTGAGGTGCCACAACGGTTTGACCCTGTCATCCTGAACGGCCCGGCGCAAGGCAGAATCATAGCTGGGCACGGGCACCGGATTGGCGTACTCCGCTAGCCCTTCATTGAGCCACGAAGGCACGAAGGCGATGGACGAACCAGCCGCCTCAGCCACCAGCAGGTGGGCAAATTCGTGCTCGGCGACGCCATCAGAATTAGCGCCGGAGGCCAGCACCAGCAGCACCCGCTCCTCGGAGAAGGCCTGACCTTCAGTCACCAGTTGCTGTTCCACTGCCTTGGCGCGGAAGGGCAAAGCGCCGCTCATGTCAGAGTAATTGCTGTAAGCCACAATGCGCATTGGCTTGGCTGGCGCTACGCCCAGTACCGGCCCCATGCGCTTCAAAGTATCTTCCGCCGCCTTCAGAATGGCGGTGGCATTGGCCTCCCCCTGGGCGCCATAATAATAAACTGTGACCAGGCCGGAGGTGACGCTCTGCCATGAAAGCCGGCTGTCCATATATACAAAAGGCTGAGAAGCCCCACGCAGCACTGAGCCAGCCCGGTCCCGCACCTCAAAGTAGTATTCAAACTCGGTGCCTGGTGGAATGTAGGCATCACCTAGGCCGGTGCGAAGAACCGATTCACCAGTGATATTGGTGCCTGGCGTGAACTGCACTGTGCGGTAGGCTGAACCGGCTGACCGGCCCGACCGCTTAAAGTAAACCCGTACTTCATTGATTTCATTGGGACTGCGGGCGGTCAAGTAAAATCGCATGTCGTCAGGAAAGTGACTTTCTGCCCGCTGGCTGGTAATTTGTATGCCGCCGGCCTGGCCAGCCAAGGCAGCGAAAGCCGGGGCTACGCCGATGGAGGCCAGCAATATGAACGTGACTATGAAAAGTCGCAACTCATCCTCCTAAACTGTCAGCGGCGCGCACCTGGCTTGTCAGGTTTCTGGCTTTTTGCTACCATACCTTAGCTGGGCTAGATCAGCCTGGCTTTGCCCCAAACCAGACTTTGGCTGGGCTTTGGGGTAACGTGGCGAGCGTGGCCAAGAGGTCAAGGCGCCTGGCTGTGGCCCAGGAGATCATGGGTTCGATCCCCATCGCTCGCCCCAAGGCACCACTAAAACCCCGCTGGCGCCTGTAGCTCAATGGATAGAGCACTGGGCTTCGGACCCAGGGGTTGCGGGTTCGAGTCCTGCCAGGCGCGCCAAAACCCCTTATCTGACCGCAACAAATTAGCCGCACACCGGGCTTCTGCCCATTCAGTGGGAAGCAGATGCATCCGAAGTCTTGTCCCCAGACATGGCGCTGCCGGTCGGGCCATGCCTATCCAGCATTTCCCGCACCTTTCTGGCCAGATCAGCCGGTAAGAAAGGCTTCTGGATAAAATCACTGCTGGCATGACCCGCAACCTCAGAATGTATGACAGGGCTTTCAGTATAGCCCGAAGAAAACAGGACCTTGCCCCGGGGAAATTGTCTTTTGAACCCTTCGGCTAACTCCATGCCTCCCATCCGGGGCATTACCATGTCAGTGAATAACAGGTCCATCTGCAATCCCTGGCGCTGGCGGATTAGCTGCAGGGCTTCCATCCCATCTGAGGCTTCCAGCACAGCATAACCGTGCTGCCGCAGCACCTCTACAACCATGGCCCGCAGTCTCGGCTCATCTTCTGCCACCAGTACTGTTTCGTTGCCAGAATCGCCATTTCCATGTTCCGCTTCTTCCTCAACTTCCTCTTCAACGGCGACGGCAGGCAGATACACCTTGAAATTGGTGCCTTTTCCTGGCTGGCTTTCTACCTCAATATGCCCCCCGCTGCGGCGCACAATAGAATAGCAAGTGGACAAACCCAACCCGGTCCCTTGGCCCATGGGCTTTGTGGTAAAGAAAGGCTCAAACAGGTGGGCTTTCACTTCATCGCTCATGCCAATGCCAGTATCGGCTACTGACAACATCACATAGATCTGCTCTGCATCTTCCCAGCCTTTATCGGTTCCTTGACCGCCATCCACCGTTGCGGTGCTAATGGTAATTTTTCCGCCCTGGGGCATAGCGTCTCTGGCGTTAATCACCAGATTCATGACCACCTGGTGCAAGTTTGCCGGATCGGCCTTGACCGACGGCAAATACTGGCCAGGCAACACAACCAGCTCAATCTCTTTGCCAATGAACTGGCGCAACATCTTGTCCGTGTCAAAGACGACCCTGTTCAAGTCAACTACCGTCGGTTCCACTACCTGGTGCCTCGAGAACGACAACAGTTGATTCGTTAGAAATGCAGCGCGCTGCGCCGCTTTCTCCGCCTCTCCCAAATAATTGGCAACGGGATTGGTGGACAGCACTTGCTCCCGGCTCATCTGAATATACCCGAGAATGAGGGTGAGCAGGTTGTTAAAATCGTGGCACACACCCCCCGCCAGCCTGCCTACCGAGTCCATTTTTTGAGACTGCACCAGGTGAGCTTCCAGCCGTTTGCGTTCGGTAATATCGCTGGCCGCGCCGGAGTAGAACCGGCGGTTGCCCATTGGGGTCGGGTTGACTTGCAGCTCCAGGGCAAATGTAGAACCGCCCTTTTTCAGGCCCTCTATTTCCAGACGCTTGCCAATGTTTCGATTGCTGGGAACACTGGGCTGGGCGGTGAAATCCGGGAGATGGGACGTGCGGTATGGCTCCGCCACCAACTCCCGCAAATGCATGCCAATCATCTCGTCCTGGGAGTAACCCCAGATGCGCTGCGCCTCAGGGTTTACCATGAGCACGATTCCGTTGGCGTCGGTGGTGAATATGCCTTCACCCACCGTATCCAGCACCGCCTTCAGTTCCTCTTGGGCTTGGGCCCGCGCCTGCTCGGGCATCTCCCGCTCCGCCTGGGATTTCTGCAAAGCGTCCAGCATGTGATTGATGCCGCTAGCTAACTGATGCACTTCGTCCCTGCCCGAGCTATATACACGGGAACCGATGTCGTTGCTTTCAGCAATCCTGTGAACATTGGCGTTCAGGCGCGCCAGTCTGCTGAGCACCACTTTGCTTAACAGCGCCAAAACAACAACGCCAAAAACAACACCCACCACAACCACTACCACCACCAGGTAGGCTAAAGTGGTGCGTCCCTGGGCGTAAATTTCACGGGGCAACTCCACTCGCAATATCAGCGCGGGGGTGCCGTAGGCGTCTCGAACTAGGGTGTAGCCAGCCACCTGGTCCTCGTTCAAGGGATGAACCACAATAGAATCCCCCGAGTCCCCATTGGCAAGCGCCGATGCCGCTTGAACAAAATCGGCTGGGAGATCCGGGGACTGGAACGGCATAATGCTCAAAGAGAGTTGGGTCCGTGCCGCCAGGGATTCCACCACCTGGGGTGTCAAGTATCGCGCCCAAATAAGGGTGCCGCCCACGGGGCCTTCCCCATCACTGGTTAACACTGGCTGGGCGGACACCAGCATAGCTCCTTCGGAAACCACCAGGATTCCCGTGGAGGCTGCGCCCTTTCCGGCAGCTTGCAGCAAAGGCCCTTGCTGTGAAAGGTGGTCCGCGATTCCATCGGGCAGAGGGGCTTCTTGCCGCTTCTCCAGGTCAAAGCCACGGCCAAAAACCAATTGACCCGAAGGTCTAACAAACAGCATCGAGTTTACGCGGTTGTTGATGAAACTCATGTCCGCCAGGGTGGAATCAATGTAGGCCTGGTTCCGGTCACGAATAAAGTAGTAGGTGTCGTCCCAAACAGCCCAGTCCCTGGTGGTCGCCTCCAGATTGTTCAAATCGTCATTCAAGGCGTTCAGCGCCCGTTCCACATTTAGGCAGGTATCATTCTTTTCCAGCTTGGCAAAGCCGCCCAGCAGCACGGTGCGTGAGCCAAGGAACAGGAACAATGCCAGGCCTAGCAGGGTGGCAGCCAGCAGCAAAACGGTTTTTTGCCTAAGCAACATTCCTACAATCTTCAAAGAAAAAGAGCTGCTGGCCTTTGCTCAGGCTGACGCCCAAAACAGCGCATCCTGTCAGGCATAACGGTGATGCTGAGCAAATAATCAAGTTAACTAGCGATGAAAGTTCAACCCCATAGGCTATCCGGTTCTGTTCATTTTGGGTCTCGTCATTCCAGCTTGCGCCGGAATCCGGTAAAGTACGTCAAGCTGGAGCATTCCTGGACCCTGACTCGCCGGGGTGACGAATGGCCCTCTTATTTCCTACGATGGCAAACTGAACCACTACTGGCTATTCATATGTACAACCAGGCTTTGCCCAAAATGTCATTCTGAGTCCCAATCGCATCGGGACGAAGAATCTAAAATCCTGGCATTTTAGACCCTTCGTGCTTCAGCCGAAGGACTCAGGGTGACAATAATTGTATTCAAAACGTTACTAATTATCGAAATCCATACTTTTTGGGCAAGGCCTGTACAACTAACAAAATACAGATAATCCCACATGAATCCATGTGCGACCAATTTAGCGTAACAATGCCGGTTCCCAAACTACAAGGGGAGCGCCACCCCGTTTTGCCCGCATATACGGGGACAGAAGGGGAACGGGAATGTACCTTAATTTATGTTTCGCTATTTTCGGGTACAGATCCAGGCGTCTGGCGTGAAGCTAGGGGTTGGATGACCGGCCGCATTGGATGCCAGAGCAGGGAGAATACTCCAGTATGGCGACCTTGGGGTTGGCCCCCTTGCGGCTCAACTGGAAGTTTATCCAGGCGAAGTTGTTGGTCTCGTCTATCTCCAGCCAATGGTTATCGGAGTCCCCCTGGTGGGTAAGGTAGTAGATTCCTTCTGGGGCGCCGGTTATGTCCAGTTCCTGGCCCGGCGTGGACTGGTGGTAGGCATCTCCCCATCCCACGGAAAGGCCTTGCAGGTCGCCGTTGCACTCAAAATAGCCGCGGGTGTTCTTCTTCTTCACCCAGTCGGTGGCTTCCACGTCCACCAGGCAAAAGGTGACCTTATTCCCCGCAACCACCAGACCGCCTTCCAGCGTTCCCGACCTGACTTCAAACCTGGCTGCGTCATTCTGGTGCCAGTGGTTATGCTCAGGATGGAACACCGCTGCGCCCGCGCCATTAGTCAACACCACATTGCCATCAGCATCCAGAACCTCCTGCGTAGCAACGGTGCACTGCGCGTAATCCACGCTGTCTATGGTGCGGGGCTGCACCTGGCCGCCGCCCCGGATTTGCAGAGGCCCGTCGCCTATATTGATGTGGGTGGTGGAAAACCGCAGCATCTCGCGCTGGTGCTCGTTCTGAATCTGGAGGTGGGAAATGTCCTCCACAATATCAGGGTACAGCGGCGCGGTAGACTGACCTTGGATAGTCTCAGGCAATAAGAAAAGAGATAAAAGAATGACCAATGCGATGGACGCTGGTATTGTGCTCCGCAAATTCATTATTACCTCACAAATCCCGCTTGCTGTAAATTGAACCACAAGGGGATTGAACATTATATGCCATTATACGACTGCCAAGCCCAATGTCCCAAATTTTGCCGAGCATCTTGCAAAATCCCCAGGGCTGGCCCTTTGTTGAAAATCCCCATAGGCTATGCTACCGTTATCCAGCGCTAATGCGGCGGACGGGCGCTGCTACATCATCTACGCTGAATGTCACAGGCCCCAGGAAATGGGAGAACTTGAGTGAGTACCCCTGTCCCAAGACAAGGGATCGGCAGCCCCGGCCAGGCCACGGTGGCCTGGCTGCCTTGGGGCAAGGAGGCCTTTGCCCGCGCCCAGGCTGAGGACAAGCCGGTGCTGCTCTCCATTGGCGCAGTATGGTGTCATTGGTGCCATTACATGGACCAGAACTCCTACACCGACCCGAAGCTGGCCGATTTCATTAACCGGAACTTCATAGCCATTCGGGTGGATACGGAGCATCAGCCCCATATCAACGTGCGCTACAACGTTGGGGGCTGGCCGACCACCGCGTTCCTGACCGCCCACGGCGGGCTGATTGGCGGAGCAACCTACCTGCCCGCTGACCAGCTTCTTGCAATGCTCATGGACGCACGCCGCGCCTACGGAGAGCACAAGGCCAGCCTTTACGACCAGGCATTGCAGAGCCAGCGGCAGCGCCAGGAGCGGGCGGACCGGGTTTCAGGCGACGCAGAACTTTCCGCAGGGCTAGTGGACCGCATTGCCCGGCGTGTGGCTGGCACCTATGACGTGCGCCACGGGGGCTTTGGTGAGGAACCCAAGTTTCCCGCCGCCGCAGTGCTGCGGCTCCTGCTGCACCTCTTCCGCACCACTGGCGAGGAGTTCTACCGGGTGATGCTGGCCAAGACCCTGGACCAGATGGCCCGTTCCCCCTTGTGGGACAGTCTGGAAGGAGGTTTTTTCAGGTACTCCTCCAGTCCCGACTGGTCCAGCCCCCAGTACGAGAAACTGCTGGAAGACAACCTGGCGCTGCTGCGCGTGTATGCGGACGCGGCGCTGTTGCTGCATCAGGAAGAATACCGCCGCATCGCCAGCCGCATTGTGGACTTCTTGCTGGAGCGGCTGCTGGACTCCCGCCTGCCGGGGTTTCGGGGCAGCCAGGGCGCCCACTCCGCGTACTTTGGCCTGCCGCCAGCCGCGCGGCGGGAACTGCCAGCCCCGCCGGTGGACCAGTTCAGCTACACCCACTGGAACACCCTGGCGGTTTCGGTCCTGCTGGAAGCCTCCTGGAAGCTCAACAGGCCTGAACTATCTACCCTGGCCCTCCAGGTGCTGCACGGCCTGGACGCCGCTGTTTACCGGGGGCGCCTGCGCCACGTTCTGCCAGCAGAGGGCAGCGCAGTCCAGGATACCGAGTTGCTGGCTGACCGGGCCGGGCTGCTGAATGCCTGCATGGACGCTAACTGGCACACTGGAGATGAGCAGTACCTTCAGTCCGCCCGGGACAGTGCTGAAAAACTCTTGGACCGGTTCTTTGACCAGAGCAAGGGCGGGTTCTTCGACATCGAGAGCGACGCCGATCCTCTGGGTCTCCTAAAGATTCGGGAGAAGCCTCTGCCTGAAAATATGGCGGCAGTCCAGGGCCTGATGAAACTGCACTATGCTACCCAAGACGAGGGTTACCGGCAGGCCGCCCAGCGCACCCTGAGCGCCTTTGCCGAGGCCAACCGGGACTATGGGGAGTTCGCCGCCAGTTATGCCCTTGCTCTGGACATGTGCCTGAACAAGCCCCTGGAAGTGGTTGTGGAAGGCTCCTGGCCCAAGAGCGACACCGCCGCCATGCTGCGGGCGGCCGCCCAGCTCAAGTCCGCCCACCTGGTTTTAAAATTGTCCCGCAGCCAGGAAGCTACTAGCCCGGCCCGCGCCCACGTGTGCCTGGATGCGGCCTGCCTGCCCCCGGTGACTGACCCCAGCCGCCTGGCTGCTCTAGTGGAGGAAATGGCTGTCCCCCACAATGCTAGTCCCTTTGCAAATATCATGGATCGCTTCCCCGGTTTGTAGGACTGTCCAGGGCCGGGCCAAATTTGTGCCAGCACTGTTGCTCCAACTGCCTATCTGTGACTAATTATTGAAATCAGGGAGATTGTGCGTGCTGAAAAGCGCAAACTGTGGCGACATTCGGGAGAGCCACATTGGGACCAGTCCAACCCTGGCGGGCTGGGTAGCCCGCCGCCGCGACCACGGAGGAATCATCTTTCTGGACTTGCGGGACCGCTCCGGCGTGGTGCAGGTGGTATTCAATCCGGAGCGCTCACCTGAGGCATACCGCATTGCCGAGCAGCTTCGCAGCGAATGGGTAGTGCAGCTTACCGGCCCGGTATCGCGGCGGCCGGCGGGCAGCGAAAACCCGGCCATGCCCACCGGCAACGTGGAGGTGTACGCTGAGTCCGCCCAGGTGCTGAACCAGTGCCTGACGCCCCCTTTCTACATTACCGATGATGTGGAAGTGGACGAAAGCCTGCGCCTGCGCTACCGCTACCTGGACTTGCGCCGCCCCCTCATGCTGCGCAACCTGGAACTGCGGCACAAGGTAGTGAAGTTTATCCGGGACTTCCTGGACGCCCGCGGCTTCTTGGAAATCGAGACGCCCATCCTGATTAAAAGCACTCCCGAAGGGGCGCGGGATTTCCTGGTGCCCAGCCGCCTGCAGCGGGGCAGCTTTTACGCCCTGCCCCAATCACCCCAGCAGCTTAAGCAGCTTCTGATGGTGTCTGGGGTGGAAAAGTACTTCCAAATTGCCCGTTGTTTCCGGGACGAGGACCTGCGGGCAGACCGCCAGCCCGAATTCACCCAGCTGGACCTGGAGATGAGCTTTGTTGACCAGGATGACATCCTGGCTCTGGCGGAAGCGCTTTATACCCAGATGGTGGCAACGGTCACTCCGGAAAAACGGTTAATCAGCCCCTTCCCGCGGCTAACCTACGACGAGGCCATGCGCCGCTTTGGCAGCGACAAGCCTGACCTGCGCTTCGGCCTGGAGATGACCGACGTAACTGACCTGGCTAAAGAGACCCAGTTCCGGGTGTTTCATACCACCATTGAAAAAGGCGGCATTATCAAAGGCTTTGTGGTGCCCGGCGGCGGGAGTTATGTAACTCAACAAGTGCGGGACCTGGAGCAGGCGGCCCGCGATGCCGGTGCAGCAGGCCTGAGCCACCTGCGGCTGCGGGGCAGCGGCCTGCTGGGCAACCTTAAGGAAGAGGATGTGGTGATTTCCGCAGGCCTGCGGATGCCCATCGAATGGACCCGGCGGCTGGCCGAACGCATGGGAGCGCGGCCCGGCGATATGATTCTGCTGATGGCAGGGCCGTCCAAACAGTGCAACCAGTGGTTGAGCACCCTGCGCAACCAGATGGGACAGAAACTGGGCCTGGCCGACCCAAACCTGCTGGCCTTCGCCTTTGTCACCGGCTTTCCGCTGTTTGAGTGGAACGAGGAGACCAAACGCTGGGACTCAGCCCACCATCCCTTCACCGCCCCGGCCACCGGCGAGGAGCCGCTGCTGGAGGGCAATGACATGGAACGCATCCGCTCCAAGGCCTACGACCTGGTGTGCAACGGCATGGAACTGGCCAGTGGCAGCATCCGCATCCACCGGCCGGAGCTTCAGGAAAAGATTTTTGCCATCCTTGGCTACAACAAGGAACAGGTACAGGCCAGGTTCGGCCATCTGCTGGAGGCCTTCCAGTACGGCGCGCCGCCCCACGGCGGCATCGCGCCCGGCATTGACCGGCTGGTGACTATCCTGACAGGCGCTTCGTCCATCCGCGACGTCATAGCCTTCCCCAAGACTCAGAGCGGGGCCGACTTGCTGTTTGGGGCGCCCTCGCCGGTGGACGCGCACCAGCTCCGGGAACTGGGCATCCGGCTGACGGAGTGAGCCCGCCCAACACATATTGTTTTCAGGCTCTGGTGCAGATACACTAGCCAGGTCAAACAAACCGAAGGCATGATAAGCCATTCATCCCAGGAGGACTAGAAATGCCAGGCCCCCAGCCTTTCAACTACGACAAACTGTTTGCTAAAAACGCCCAGGTCAACACGCGCGCGCCTTCCCGCCACGCCAAGTATGACTTCGCAGTGGCCTACCCGGACCCGGACAACCTGCCCCTGGAAGGCCTGGCGGACTCCCTGCGCACCGCCCTGGAGCGGGAGGGCCGCGACCTGGCCTACTACCCGGAAGTCACCGGCCTGCCCTCCCTGCGCCAGTGGGTAGCCGACAAGCTGGCCCGGGATCGCAACATGAAACTTACCGCCGATGATGTAATCTTGACTGCCGGTTCCGGCGAGGCCATCGCCATGGTCATCCAGGCCCTCACCGACCCCGGCGACGTGTGCCTGACCGAGGAATACGTGTACCTGGGCACCATGCGCCAGATGAAGCGCTTCGGCTCGGAAGTGGTGGGCGTCAAGTGCGACGGCGAGGGCTTCGTGGGGTCGGAGCTGCGGGCTGCCCTGAAGCGCCTGACCAACCAGGGCAAAAAGATCAAGTACGTTTACACCATCCCCAGCTTCCAGAACCCCCTGGGCTGGAGCATGAGCCTGGCCCGGCGCAAGGAACTGTTGAGCATCACCCGCGAGTACAGCGTGCCCGTGTTTGAAGATGACTGCTATTGGGACCTGCGCTTTGAGGGCGAGGACATCACTTCTATCCACTCACTGGATACCACCGGCCAGGTTATCTACTGCGGCTCCTTCTCCAAGATCCTGGCCCCCGGCATGAGGCTGGGCTACCTGGTGGCCCCCAAGCCAGTGCTGGAGCGGGCGCTGAGCTTCAAGGCCGGTGGCGGCGTTAACCAGTTTGCGGCCCTGGCCATTGACGAGTACGTGCGCCACCATCTGAAAGAGCACGTGGACGACCAGAACCAGGCCCTGCGGGCCAAGCGGGACGCCATGCTGGCAGCCCTGGGGGAGAACTTTGGCGGCATTGCCACCTGGAGCGTGCCCAAGGGCGGGCTGTATATCTGGGTGACCTTCCCCGAGGGCACGGACATGGCGGCCTTGCAGGAGACTGCCTTCAATGAGGGTGTGGGCTACTACCACGGGGCGCAGTTCTCACCCGAGGGCAAGGGCAAGAACTGCGTGCGGCTGTGCTTTGGCCACCCGGACGCCAAGACCAACTACGACGGCGTGACCGAGCTGGCGCGGATTATGGAGCGGCACGGGGTGCTGCCCGCATAACCCGCTCCCACCCGGTTAAGGAGAACGAAAGGGGGCAGGCTTGAGACCTGCCCCTACTTTTTTGCAACCACAAAAGAAGGCCCGCGGCATTTGAGCCACGGGCCTTTACGTTGGTCCATTCTTGTTCAGGGACTGGCTTACTTCCTGCCGCGCCCTGAAGACCGTGCCGGCGCCTTGGCCTTGGGTCCGTGACCGTTGACGCCGTTGCGGAAGGTGAACTTCTCCACCAGGTTGGTGATGCTGGTGCGGAAGCCGCTGTACTCCAGCTCGCCGTAGGGCAGCATGGCCGCGCCGGACCAGCCCTGGGACCGCATCTGGATGCCCTTTTCCTGGGCCAGGTTGCGCACGTAGTCCCAGGCCGGGTTGTCAAAAAAGTCGCTGGAGGAGTCAGAGAACTTGCCCTGGGCGTTCAGGGAGAAGCCCACGCAGGACACCAGAGGCAGGCAGTACATGCCCGTCACTGCGGTGTTGATGGGCACCGGCATCAGGGGCATCACGTGGGAGCCGCGGGCGTCGCCGCCGATGTAGTGGGCCTTGGCAAAGGGCGAAATCAACTCTTCCGGCGCCGGGAACACGCCCTGGTTGCGCACAATGGCCACCGGGTCGTCCTTGCCGGTGTAGGTGCCCGCAATGTTGTGCAGGCGCGTGGCCGACACCGCCGCAGCCGTCTGGCCGGTGTGGCGGGAGACGATGGAGTCAATGCCGAACCGTTCATTGTCCCGCAGCAATACCGTAATCTTGTAGTAGTCCTCCGGGGCGTTCAGGGAGATGATGCTGTCGCCCTCGGTGTTGTCCATGTCAATGATATTGAAGGTGAAGCCCTCGCTCAGGCGGGGCAGCATCAAACCGCCGCAGTACATGGGGTCGGCAAACCCCAGAAACAAGGGCAGGTTGTAAGCGCCGGGGCCGCACTTGTCCGCTGCCAGCACCATGAAAGACTCGGCAGGCCGCACCCGGTTGGTCTTCACCGGGTCGTGGTCAAACTCTATTTCGGCCACCGCCGGACCAGCGCCGCGCAGGTTGCCCGAGGGAGCATCCACCAGCAGGTCCTGGCCCGCGCCGTAGAGACCATATTCCCGGGCGATGCCGGTGGCGTGGATGAAGGCATCCCAGGCAAACTGGTGCACCTGGGTATTGCCAGGGCCGTGGGTGTGTGTACAAGTGATGCAGATGTCGTCGCCGGTGTGGCCCACATAATAATCTATCAGCAACCCCTGCCGAACCGCAGCGGCGCAGTCGGCTTTGACGGCGTCCATCATCCGCTGGGACGGACGGGTGTGGCCGCCGATGGAACCGACGTCTGCTTTCAGGATGGAGATGGTGAGCTTCATGACTACTCCTTAGTTCCTAAAGTGAATGCTCCCGGTCACAGGACTGAGATAATGATGCCGGGATTAGCGCTTACAATCAAGCCATTTCTCAAGGGCATTATACGAGGCACCCAGCTAGCACACAAGCCCCCGTATTCACTCACCTAAAATGTTACCCAAAGGGGTATGGTTCCCTCAGCTAGAAATGTTACCGAGGGAATCATGGCGAGTGAAGAGAAGATGACCGTGGATGAACGGCGCAAGTACCTGAAATTGAT
>Ga0194132_10003874_pt1 | contig 26051 bp, 41 predicted proteins | sample TA2KigOf80mmetaG_FD_148612 | JGI IMG/M metagenome (GOLD analysis project Ga0194132, IMG submission 148612) | Freshwater microbial communities from Lake Tanganyika, Tanzania - TA2015054 Kigoma Offshore 80m | ecosystem: Environmental > Aquatic > Freshwater > Lake | place: Tanzania: Lake... | reverse complement strand
CGCCATCCCCCACGCCTCCCGCCGTCGCGCCTCTGCCTTCGCTCCCGGTGCGCGGGCGAGACCGCTCGTCCGACCCTGACCTTCCCTCGCGTCCGCCCGCGGATCCACGCGCTGCGGGCTCCCCGCCGGCGCCCGCATGACCACAGCGCCCGCGGAGGGCATGATCGATGCCGGGCGCCGCGACGGCGCCGCGGGGAGCGGGGAGCGGGGCGCGGTGGCGGGGATCTCCGGGCTGACGGCCGAGATCGGCGTGATCGGCGGGTCGGGCTTCTACCAGATCGAGGGGCTCACCGGGGCGCGCACCATCGAAGTGCCGACGCCGTTCGGCCACCCGAGCTCGCCGCTCACCATCGGCACGCTCGCCGGGCACCGCGTCGCCTTCGTCGCACGCCACGGCGCCGGCCACCGCATCCTTCCCTCCGAGCTCCCCTCGCACGCGAACCTCCACGCGCTCAAGCAGCTCGGGGTCTCGCGGGTGATCGGCGTGTCGGCGGTCGGCTCGCTGCGCGAGGGCATCGCGCCGCAGCACGCGGTCGTCCCGGACCAGGTGATCGACCGCACCCGGGGCCGGCAGTCGACGTTCTTCGGCGACGGTCTCGTCGCCCACATCGGCTTCGCCGACCCCTTCTGTCCGGAGCTCTCGAGTGCCCTCGCGCGGGCGAGCGAGGCCGGTGGCGTGACGACCCACCGCGGGGGCACGATGGTGGTGATCGAAGGGCCGGCGTTCTCCACGCGCGCGGAGTCGCAACTCTATCGATCGTGGGGCGCGGCGGTGATCGGGATGACGGTGATCCCGGAGGCGAAACTCGCGCGCGAGGCGGAGCTCTGCTACGCGTCGCTGAGTTTGGTCACGGACTACGATGTCTGGCACCCGACCGAGGCCGACGTGAGCGCCGACGTCGTCGTGCAGAACCTGCGGGCGAACGTCGCGCACGCGCGCGCCGCCGTCGGACGGGCCGTCGCCGCGATCGGCGGCCGCGCGCGCGGGTGCGCCTGCGGGGAGGCGCTCGCCTCCTCCGTGATCACCCCGCGCGAGCTCGTCCCGCTCGAGACGCGGCGGCGGCTCGCGTTGCTCCTCGAGCGCCACTGGGGGACGCCGTCGTGAGCGGGGGGAGCCGGTGACCGACACGCTGCCGCGCCGCGCCGGCCGCGACCTGCCGCCCGGCCGCGCCTTCGAGATCCGCGAGGAGCGTGACCCGCACGTGCTCGAGACCGAGCTCGCGGACGACCGGTCGTACGCCGCCTACGCGCTCGGCCACCTCGAGCCCGGGCTCTTCGAGTACGCGCGCTACTGGGTCGCCCGCGGGCCGGCGGGCTCCGCCGTCGTCATGCACGCGACCGCGATGGGCAACAGTGTGGTCACGGTGGGCGCGACGGAGGCGATCGCGGCGCTCCTCTCGCTGCACCCCGGCGCACGCGCCGCCTACGTGTCGACCGCGGCCCCGGAGCACCTCCGCGCGCTGCGGCGCAAGCACCAGGTGAGCGACGTCCTCCACATGATGCGGATGACGGTGACCGCGTCGACGTTCGCCCACGCCGCGGGCGGCGAGGTGCGCCGCATGCGCGGCCGCGACGTCAACCGCATCAACCGCCTCTACGCGACCGACGGCGGCCCGAGCCACTACCGCTACGACGCGATCGAGCGCGCCGTCTACTACGGCGCCTACGACGGCGCGCGGCTCGTCTCGGTCGCCGGCACCCACATCGTTGCCCCCAACCAGTCGCTCGGCATCGTCGGGAACGTCTTCACGGAGCCCGGCTACCGCGGGCTCGGGCTTGCCACGCGGGTCACGTCCGCCGTCACGCAGGAGCTCTTCGAGCGCGGCTGCGGCGACGTGACGCTCACCGTGGACCCTTCGAACACCCCGGCCGTCCGCGCCTACGCGCGGCTCGGCTACCGCCGCGGCACCCCCGTCGTCGAGGCGCGGCTCGCACGCCGCGACCTCTTCGGCGTCGGGCCCGCGCTGCGCCGCGCCGCGGCTCGCCGCCGCGCGGGCAGCCCTGGACTCGAGATCGCGCACGCACCCCCGGACCTGGAGGAGGACCGCGCATGACCGCGCAGATCACCGGTGACGTCGCCAACCCCGCGCTCGCACGCCTCGGCGTGCAGCGCGTCGAGTGGGCCGCGCGCGAGATGCCCGTCGTGCGCCAGATCCGCGAGCGCTTCGGGCGCGAGCGCCCGCTCGTCGGCGTGAAGGTCGCCGCCTGCCTGCACGTGACGAGCGAGACCGCCAACCTCATGCTCGCGCTGCGCGACGGCGGCGCCGAGGTGCGGCTCACCGCCTCCAACCCGCTCTCCACGCAGGACGAGGTCGCCGCCGCGCTCGCCGTCGAGTACGGCATCCCCACCTACGCGATCAAGGGAGAGAGCACCGAGACCTACTACCGCCACCTCGAGGTCGCGGTCGAGCACCGCCCCCAGATCACGATGGACGACGGCGCCGACCTCGTCGCGCTGCTCCACAAGTCCCGCCGCGATCTGCTCGGCGGCGTCGTGGGGGGCACCGAGGAGACGACGACCGGCGTGATCCGGCTGAAGGCGCTCGCACAGCAGGGCCAGCTCGCCTACCCGATCATCGCGGTCAACGAGGCGAACACCAAGCACTTCTTCGACAACCGGTACGGCACCGGCCAATCGACGCTCGACGGCATCATCCGAGCGACCAACATCCTGCTCGCCGGGAAGACGCTCGTCGTCTGCGGCTACGGCTGGTGCGGACGCGGCGTCGCCTCCCGCGCGCGCGGGATGGGCGCGCAGGTCGTCGTCACCGAGGTCGACCCGCTGCGCGCGATCGAGGCGACGATGGACGGCTTCCGCGTGATGCCGATCGCCGAGGCCGCGCCGCTCGGCGACATCTTCGTGACGGTGACCGGCGACATCAACGTGATCGACGTCCCGGCGTTCGAGTCGATGAAGAGCGGCGCCGTGCTCGCGAACTCCGGCCACTTCGACGCGGAGATCAATTTGAAGGCGCTCGCGGCGATGTCCGAGTCACAGCGAGAGCTGCGGCCGTTCGTCGACGAGTACACGCTCCCCGACCGTCGCCGCATCGTCGTCCTCGCGCAGGGCCGGCTCGTGAACCTCGGCGCCGCCGAGGGTCACCCGGCATCGGTGATGGACATGTCGTTCGCGAACCAGGCCCTCTGCCTCGAGTACATCGTCCGAGAGCACACCCGGCTCGAGCGGCAGGTCTACGACGTCCCGCGCGACATCGACGACGAGATCGCCCGCCTGAAGCTCGAGTCGATGGGGGTGCGGATCGACACCCTGACGGACGAGCAGCGCGCCTATCTGAGCTCCTGGGAGCTCGGGACGGCCTGAGCCGCCGAGGGCCGGCCACGGTGACACTGAGAGCGCCGGGCCGCATACTGCCTACCCAGTAACCGCTGCCGGCCGGCAGCAACCGTCCACCGTCCCCGCGCACGATCCGCGCCGCGGCGCCCGGGTCGGCGGGGTGCGCGGCGCGCGGGCGCGCCGCGGAGAGGCTGTCATGACGTCGTCCTTCATGACCGCGCCGTCGATGATGCTCACGAGCGAGTCGGTGACGGAGGGCCACCCCGACAAGCTCTGCGACCAGGTCTCCGACGCGGTCCTCGACGCGATCATCCGCCACGACCCGCACGCGCGCGTCGCCTGCGAGACGGCGACCACCACCGGCACCGTGCTCGTCTTCGGCGAGATCACGACCACCGCCTACGTCGACATCGAGAAGATCGTGCGCGACACGGTGCGCCAGATCGGGTACACGGGCTCGCATATCGGCTTCGACGCCGACACGTGCGGTGTGCTCACCTCGATCAAGGAGCAGTCGCCGGACATCGCGCAGGGCGTGAACCGCGCGCTGGAGGCGCGCGAGGCGCACGGGGAGGTCGACCCATACGACCTCGCGGGCGCCGGCGACCAGGGCATGATGATCGGCTTCGCGTGCGACGAGACCGAGGAGTACATGCCGCTCACGATCTCGCTCGCCCACGCGCTCACGCGGAGGCTCGCGGAGGTGCGCAAGAACGGCACCCTGCCGTATCTGCGGCCGGACGGGAAGTCGCAGGTCACCGTCGAGTACTCCTACGGCGTACCGCGGCGGCTCGACGCCGTCGTCGTCTCCGCGCAGCACGCGCCCGAGCTGAGCGACGACGTGATCCGCCGCGACATCGAGAACCTCGTGATCCGCGCGGTCTGCCCGGACGACCTCCTCAACGACACCCGCATCTACGTGAACCCGACCGGGCGCTTCGTGACGGGCGGCCCGATGGGCGACGCCGGCCTCACCGGCCGCAAGATCATCGTCGACACCTACGGTGGCATCGCGCGCCACGGCGGCGGCGCGTTCAGCGGGAAGGACCCCTCGAAGGTCGACCGCTCCGCGGCGTACGCCGCGCGTCACCTCGCGAAGAACGTGGTGGCCGCGGGCCTCGCCGACCGCTTCGAGGTGCAGGTTTCCTACGCGATCGGCGTCGCGCACCCCACCTCGATCGCGTTCGAGTGCTTCGGGACCGCGCACGTGGAGGAAGCGGACCTGGCGCGGCTGGTCCACAAGCACTTCGACCTGCGCCCGGCGGCGATCCTCGACCGCTTCGAGTTGCGCCGGCCGATCTACCTGCAGACGGCGGCCTACGGGCACTTCGGCCGGCCGGACCTCGACCTCTCGTGGGAGCGGCTGGACGTGGCCGACACCCTGCGGCGCGAGGCCGGCCTCTCCGCGGTGCGCTCGCACCACGCCTCCTAGGACGAGGACGGACGCCGCCCGCGGCGTCCTTGGACGCACTCGGGGCGGCGGCTAGGATCCGGCAATGCTCGCGATCGTTCTCGTCGGCGGGGAGGGCACGCGGATGCGGCCGCTCTCGGCCGAGACGCCGAAGCACCTCATGCCGATCGTGCACCGGCCGCTCCTCGAGCAGCTGCTCGACCACCTGCGGATGCACGGCGTCGACCGCGTGCGGCTCGCGCTGCGGCGGCCCGGCGAGGCGATCGAGGCGGCCGTCGGCGACGGCAGCCGCCTCGGGCTCCGCGTCGACTACACCTACGAGGACGAGCCGCTCGGCTCGGGCGGCGCCATCGCGCACGCCGCCGCGGGGTGGGACGAGCCGTTCCTGGTCTGCAACGGCGACATCATCACCGACCTCGACGTGACCGCGTTGGTCGAGGCGCACCGCGCCCGCGGGGCCGAGCTCTCGCTCTCGCTCCACGAGGTGGACGACCCCTCCCCCTTCGGCGTCGTCGTGCTCGACGCGGGCGGGCGCATCACCCGCTTCGTGGAGAAGCCACCGCGCGCGGAGGCACCCTCCCGCCTGATCAACGCCGGCACCTGGCTGTTCGAGCCGGGGCTGCTGCGCGAGATGGACGGGTCGCGCTTCAACCGCGTCGAGGACGGGCTCTTCCCCCGGCTCGCGGCCGAGGGGCGCGCGATCGTCGGGTTCCGGTCCGACGCGTACTGGATCGACGTCGGTCGCCCGGAGAGCCTGCTGCGCGCCAACCTCGACCGCGTGGACGCGGAGACCGCCGTCGCGCCGGGGGCGAGCGTCGCCCCCACCGCGCGCGTGGAGCTCCCCGCGGTCGTCGGCGCGGGCTCGACGCTCGAGGCGGGCGCGGCCGTGAGCCGCAGCCTCCTCTGGGAGCGCGTCACGGTGGGGGCCGGCGCGGTCGTGCGCGATTCCGTGCTCGCGACCGGCGTGATCGTCGGCGCGGGGGCCGTGGTCGAGCGCTCCGTGATCGCCCACGGCGCCGTGATCGCGGCGGGTGCCTGGCTCGTGGACGAAGCGATCGAGCCGCGGGCGTACGTCGCGCCCGCCGCCGCGGTGCGATGACCGATATCAAGTTCGGCACGGATGGCTGGCGCGCCGTCATCGCGGACGACTACACGTTCGACAACGTGCGCCTCGTCTCGCAGTCGCTCGCCGAGTACCTGAAGCGACACGAGCTCGCCGGTCGCGGGGTGGCGATCGGGTACGACACGCGGTTCCTCTCGGGCTCGTTCGCCGGCGCCACCGCAGAGGTGATGGCCGGCAACGAGATCCGTGCCTGGTTGAGCGACGGCTTTGTGCCCACCCCCGCGCTCTCGCTCGCCGTGCGCGAGCACAAGGCCGGTGCGGGGGCGATGATCACGGCGAGCCACAACCCGGCCCGCTGGAACGGCTTCAAGATCAAGCCGCACTTCGGCGGCTCCGCGCCGCCCGAGGTCACCGCCGAGATCGAGCAGGCGATCCCGGGCATCATCACCGGCGACCGCGTCCAGCACATGCCGCTCGGCGAGGCCGAGGCGCGCGGGCTCGTCGACCGCGTGGACATGCGGACGCCGTACGTGCGTGCCGTCCGCGAGTTCGTCGACCTCGACGCGATCCGCAGGGCCGGGATCAACGTGCTCGTCGACTCGATGTACGGCGCCGCGCAGGGGATCACCAACGAGGTCGTCGGCGAGGGGCCCACCCGTGTGCACGAGATCCACGGCGTGCGCAACCCCTCCTTCCCGGGCATGCGCGCGCCGGAGCCGATCGCGGCGAACCTCGGCGAGCTGATGTCGACGATCAAGCAGGGCGGGTACGACGTGGGCCTCGCGACCGACGGCGACGGCGACCGCTTCGGGCTCGTCGACGACCAGGGCCGGTTCGTCACGCAGCTGCAGACGTTCGCGCTGCTCGTGCACTACTTCCTGGAGATCCGCGGCGAGCGCGGCCCGATCGTGCGCTCGGTGACGATGACGCGGATGGTCGACAAGCTCGGTGAGCGCTTCGACTGCCCGGTCTACGAGACGCCGGTCGGCTTCAAGTTCCTCGGGCCGAAGATGATCGAGACCGGCGCGATGATCGCGGGCGAGGAGTCCGGCGGCTCGGCGTTTCGCGGCCACATCCCCGAGCGCGACGGCGTGCTCGCCGGGCTGTTCTTCCTCGACTGGATCGCGCGCACCGGCAAGCGGCCGTCGGAGCTGTTGCGCGACCTCCTCGACATCGTGGGCCCGCACGAGTACGACCGCGTCGACATCACGATGCGCCCGGAGGAGCAGGCCGCGGTGCGCGAGCGCATCGGCGCCGCGCAGCCGAAGGACATCGCGGGGCTCGCCGTCGAGGGCCGGGACTCGATCGACGGCTACCGGTTCATGCTCGAAGGCGGGTGGTGGCTGCTGCTGCGGTTCTCCGGCACGGAGCCGCTGCTGCGCATCTACGCCGAGATGCCGACGATGGCGCAGGTCCAGGACGCGCTGCAGGCCGGGCAGGAGCTCGCTGGCGTCACGCTCTAGAGCGTGACGGCGCCGTCCCCCCGCATGCGAGCACTCGACGCCCCAGACCTGTACGAGCGGCTCGACCCCGCAAACATCCGCGCCCGCATCGCCGACCTCCCGCGCCAGGCCCGCGAGGCGTGGTCGCAGGGGTGTGAGTGGCCGCTGCCGGCAGAGCTGCAGCGACGGCCCGCGCGTGTGCTGCTGCTCGGCGTGGGCGGCTCCGCGATCGGCGCCGACGTCGTCGCCTCGCTCGCCACGGACGACTCCACCGTGCCGGTGCAGCTCATCCGCAACTACGCCGCCCCACCCACCGACGGCCGAAGCCTCGTCGTCGCGTGCTCGTTCTCCGGGGAGACCGAGGAGACGCTGCTCGCGTTCCAGGCGGAGCTCCACACGCCCGGTCCGCGGCTCGCGGTCACGACGGGCGGCACGCTCGCCGAGGTCGCCGAGCGCGCCGGCGTGCCGGTGTTCCGCTACACGTGGGACGGTCCGCCCCGCAGCGCGCTCGGCTACGGCGTCTTCGCGTTGCTCGCGATCCTCTCGCGCGCCGGCGTGCTCGGGGCGGATCCAAGCGTCGTCGATGCGACCATCCGCGGCCTCGAGGCGGACGCGAAGGCCCTCGGCGTCGACACGCCGTACGAGCGCAACCCCGCGAAACAGCTCGCCCACTGGCTGCACGGCGGCGTCCCGGTGGTGATCGGCGCCGACATCCTCGAGGTCGCGGCACGCCGGTGGGCGGGGCAGATCGCCGAGAACGCCAAACAGTGGGCGCTGCCCGCGGCGCTGCCGGAGATCGATCACAACCTGATCGTCGGGTTCGGTGCGCCGGCGCATGCGCTGCCCTCGCTGCGCGCGCTGATCCTCGACGGCGCCGCCGTGCACCCGCGCAACCGCCTGCGCGCGACCCTCACGCTCGAGGCACTAGTCGGAGCCGGCGTGCCCGGGAGGGCCGTGGAGGTGCCCGGCGCGTCGACGCTCGAAGCCGCGACGCGCGGGTGCTACCTGGGCGACTGGACCTCGCTCTACCTCGCGATACTCAACGACGCTGACCCCGCGCCCGCCGAGCCGATCGACCGTCTGAAGGACGCGCTCTCGCGCAGGGCGGAGCGCTGATCGGGCTTGCACCGGACGTGACGGCGGTGTGGCCGGGCGTGGGCCCGGCCACACCCGTTCGTGACGGTTGACCTGGAGGACGCGCTCCCTAGCGCTTCGTGAACTGTGGCGCCTTGCGAGCGCGCTTCAGGCCCGGCTTCTTGCGCTCCTTCACGCGCGGGTCGCGCGTGAGCAGCCCCTCCTGCCGCAGCGGCCGGCGGTACCCGTCGTCCGCGACGACGAGCGCACGAGCGATCGCCTGCCGGATCGCGCCGGCCCAGCCCGAGATGCCGCCCCCGTCGACCTTCACCTGCACGTTGAACGAGCCGCCGGTCTCGGTCGCCGCGAGCGGGCGCAGCATCTCCTGCCGCAGCGAGGCCCGCGGCACGACGTCCTCGATCGGCTTGCCGTTGATGATCACGGTGCCGTTCCCGGGGTAGAGGCGGACCCGCGCGACCGAGGTCTTTCGCCGCCCGAGGCCGAAGTAGTAGTGCTGTTCGGTCGTCATCGCCGACTCCTCATTCGACCGGGTGCTCGTCATAGTGCGCCTGGATCGCGGCGACGACGTCGGGCTTGTTCCACGAGGACGGGCCCTCGATGCCGAGGCGCTGCGCCTCCGCGTCGAGCTCGGAGCGGCGATAGCGGCTCAGCGAACCGGTCAGCCGGAGCGCGGCCTCGTCCGCGGCCGGGCGCGCGCTCGCAGCGGACGCAGCGGACGCCGGCGTCGCTCGCTCACGCCGCGCGGGCGCGGCGGCCCGCTCACGGCGGGCGGCGGCCTCGTGCTCGGCGCGCGCGGCGCGCCGGCGCGCGCGCGCGCCCGTCCCCGCGGCCAGCTGTGCCTCGTGCGGGTGATCCGGCCCCGCGTACACCTTCAGGTGCCGGTAGAGCTCGCGGCCGAGCGCCGAGCGCGGCAGCATCCCGCGCACCGCGCTCTCCACGACGCGAGTGGGGTCGCGGTCCATCTGCTCGGAGAAGGTGCGCGTGCGCAGCCCGCCCGGGTAGCCGGTGTGGCGGTAGTAGACCTTCTGGTCGGCCTTGGCCCCCGTGAGGACCACCGCACCTGCGTTCACGACGATCACGTGATCGCCCATCGCGAGGTGCGGCTCGTATGTTGGCTTGTGCTTCCCCATGAGCAGCCGCGCCGCCTCGGTCGCGACGCGACCGAGCGGCCGTCCACCGGCGTCGATCACGTGCCAGGCGCGCTGGATGTCGGGTGCGCCGAGCCGGTAGGTCTTCATCGTCATCGTTCCGTCCCCGTCTCCCACGTGACGGTGCCGGGCGGATAGCGCACGGCATCCAGCGTCAGCCCCTGCGGCGGCGCGGTCGGCCCCGCGCTCCCCGGCGGTCCGTCCACGAGCGCCGCGAACTCCTCCACGTCCATCCGCCCGCTTCCCACCCGCTCGAGCGCGCCCACCGTGCGGCGCACCTGGTGCGGCAGAAAGCCCCCGGCCTCCATCGTCACCTCGACGACCTCCGCGCCGCACCGCCGCACCTCGCAGCGCTGCAACGCGCGCACCGTCGAGTACCCCGCCGGGACGGGGCCGCAGAACGCGGACCAGTCCCGGGCCTCCCGCGGCAGCCGCCGGGCCGCCGCGGCCATCGTCGCGGCGTCCAGCCGGTGCGGGAGCTGCCACGCGCCGCGGCGCGTCATCGGCGACCGCGCGCGGCCGTCCTCGATGCGGTAGCGGTAACACCGCGACTCCGCACCGCGTCGCGGGTCGAACCCCGCGTCCACCTCCGCCGCTCCGCGCACCACCACGTCCTCCGGGAGGAAGTGGTTCAGCGCGTCCCGCCAGGTGGCCGGTGCGTGCGCCGACGACGTGTCCAGCGCCACCACCTGGCCCCGAGCGTGCACGCCGGCGTCGGTGCGGCCGGCGAACGCCACGCGACGCCGCTCACCGGTGAACGCCTTGACCGCCGCCTCCACGGTGCCCTGCACCGTCCGCTGCGACCGCTGGGACTGCGACCCGGCGAAGTCCGTCCCGTCGTACTCGATCAGCAGGGCGATCCGAAACACCGGCCGCCCTGCCCGCCTAGACCAGCTCCAGCCGAGCCGCCGGCGCCGCGTCCCCGTACCGCTGACCGAGCTTCACCACGCGGGTGTAGCCGCCGGGACGGTCCGCGTACCGCGGCGCGATCTCCGCGAACAGCTGGTCGACCACCGCGGTGTCGTAGCCGAACGCGAGCGCCTGCCGGCGCGCGTGCAGCGTGCCGCGCTTGCCCAGCGTGATCATGCGCTCCACGAAGCGCCGCGCTTCCCTGGCGCGTGCCTCGGTGGTCTCCACTCCGCCGTGCTCCAGCACGCTCATAGCGATGCTGCGGAGCATCGCCATGCGCTGCGACGTGTCCATGTCGAAGCGGCGCCCGGCCTTGCGATGTCGCATCTGCGCCCTCTCCCCCGAGCCCCGCTAGTCCTTGCGCTCGCGGCCGGCTTCCTTGAGCGCCTCCATGAGCGCCGCGCCGAGCGCGCCCACCTCGTCGCTCTCCTCCGCCTCCTCGAGGTCCTCGTCCTCTTCGACCTCGACGCGCTCCGCCGCCGGCCGCTCCGCCGTCAGCGCGGCGGTCGCCACCGCGGCGCCGCGCCGCGTGTCGACGCGCGGCGGCGGGAAGCCGTGCTCGAGCAGCTTGTCGCGCAGCTCCAGGTACGACTTCTCGCCGAAGTTACGCAGCGCGAGCAGCTCCTCCTCGGACTTCTCGAGCACCGCCCCTACCGTCATCAGCCCCGAGCGCTTCAGGCAGTTGTACGCGCGCACCGAGAGGTCGAGCTGCTCGATCGGCGTGTCGTAGCCCTCGAAGGGCGCCTGCTCGTGCGCGAGCGACGGCTCGGCCGCCGCGTCTCCACGCCCGACGCGCTGGAAGCCCATCATCTGCTCGCGCAGGATCTCCGCGGCCATCGAGACCGCGTGCTCGCCGCCGATCGTCCCGTCGGTCCAGATCTCCATGTCGAGCCGGTCGTAGTTCGTGTCCTGCCCGACCCGCGTGTTCGAGACCCGGTAGTTCACCCGCCGCACCGGCGTGAAGAGCGCGTCGACCGGGATCACCCCGATCGGCAGCCCCTCGCTCACCGTCGCCGGCAGGTAGCCGCGCCCAGTCTCCACGTTGATGTCGACGACGAGCGAGGCGTCCTTGCCGCTCAGCCAGGCGAGGTGGAGATCCGGGTTCACGACCTCGTAGTCGGCCGTCGTCTGGATCTGGCCGGCCGTCACCTCGCCCTCGCCGCTCACCTCGAGGAAGAGACGCGCGGGGCGATCCGAGAAGGCGCGCAGACGCACCTCCTTCAGGTTGAGCAGAAGCTCGGTGACATCTTCCTTCATGCCCTCGACGGTGGAGAACTCGTGCTCCACCCTCTCGATGCGGACGGACGTGATCGCCGCGCCGGAGAGCGACGAGAGCAGCACCCGGCGCAGCGCGTTACCGAGCGTGGTGCCGAACCCGGGCTCCAGCGGCTCCGCGACGATGCGCGCGTAATCCGCCTCCTCCGTCTCGACCCGAATCTCTGGTTTCAGCAGATCAGCCAAGAGACACCTCTCACGCTCCCCGCCGGGAGGAGCGGCGATTCTCGCTTAGCGCGAGTAGTACTCAACGATCGCGTTCGGGTTGAAGTGCGGCTCCCAGTCGCCGTGGCCGGGGAGCGCGATCACGCGCCCCTTCAGCCCCGCCCGGTCGATCTCGAGCCAGCCGGGCACCTCGCGGTTCTTGATCTCCTCGGCGAGGATCTTCGCGTACTCCGATCGGCGCCCGCGCGGCGTGAGCGCGACCTCCTGTCCCACCTTCACCTGCGCGCTGGCGACGTCGAGCTTGCGGCCGTCGATGGCGACGTGGCCGTGCGTGACGAGTTGCCGCGCCTGCGGCCGGCTCGAGGCGAACCCGAGCCGGTAGACGACGTTGTCGAGTCGCGTCTCGAGCGACTGCATCAAGAGGTCCGTCGTCACGCCCTGGCGCTGCGTCGCGTCCTCGTAGTAGCGGCGGAACTGCGCCTCCATCAGCCCGTAGGCGTAGCGCACCTTCTGCTTCTCGACCAGCTGAAGTCCGCGGTCGGAGACCTTGCGCCGCCGCAGGGGGCGCGGCCCCGGCGGGTTCTGGCGGCGCGTGATCGCGCAGCGCGCCTTCCCGCAGAGCGGGACGCCGTAGCGGCGGCACTTCCGACACTTCGGACCGGTGTATCGAGCCATCGAGCGCGCTTCCTCCTACGTCCGCGGCCGGCGCCGGGGGCGGCACCCGTTGTGCGGGATCGGCGTCACGTCGCGGATCGCGCTCACGCGCACGCCCATCGACGAGAGCGCGCGGATCGCGGCCTCGCGCCCGGGGCCGGGGCCCTTCACGAAGACCTCGACCTCGCGCAGCCCGTGCTCCATCGCGCGCTGCGCGGCGCCCTCCGCCGCGAGCTGCGCCGCGTACGGCGTGCTCTTGCGCGAGCCGGTGAAGCCGGCCGCGCCCCCGCTGCCCCACGAGAGCACGTTCCCGTTCGGGTCGGTGATCGTGATGATCGTGTTGTTGAACGTCGACGTCACGTACGCGCGTCCGCGCGGCACGTTTTTCCGCTCGCGACGCCGCCCGCGCGTGGATGCCCGTGATCGACCCATCGTCGCCTCGCTCGCTCAGCCGCCTACTTGCGCGCGGCCCGCCGCTTGCCGGCCACCGTGCGCCGCGCGCCGCGTCGGGTGCGCGCGTTCGTCTTCGTGCGCTGCCCGCGCACCGGGAGCCCGCGGCGATGACGCTGCCCGCGGTAGCAGTTGATCTCGATCAGCCGCTGGATGTTCTGCCGGATCTCGCGGCGCAGGTCCCCCTCGACCACGTGCTCGCCCTCGACCACCGCGCGGAGCCGCAGCACCTCGTCGTCCGTGAGGTCCCGCACCATCCGCTCCGGCGCGATCTTCGTCAGCTCGAGGATCTTCACCGCCTTCGAGCGCCCAATGCCGTAGATGTACGGCAGCGAGAACAGCACCTGCTTGTCACGCGGGATGTCGACGCCGGCGATTCGAGCCATGCTCCGCCCCCTACCCCTGGCGCTGCTTGTGGCGCCGGTTCGTGCAGATCACGCGCACCTTGCCGTGCCGCCGGATGATCTGGCACCTGTCGCACCGCTTCTTGATCGACGCCGATACCTTCATCTCTCGCCGTCTCCCCGGCACGCTCCCTACCGGAAGCGGTAGGTGATCCGTCCCCGGCTCAGGTCGTACGGGCTCAGCTCCACCAGTACCCGGTCTCCCAGCAGGATCCGGATGTAGTTCATGCGCATCCGCCCCGAGATCCCCGCGAGCACGTGGTGCCCGTTCGCCAGCTCCACGTCGAACATCGCGTTGGGCCGCGCCTCCTTGACGATGCCCTCGACCTCGATGACCTCTCTCTTCTTGTCGCGCTTCTCTCGCGGCCCCCGGCTTCTGCCCATCGTCTGCTCCTCCCGCTCTACTCGATGCGGGTGAGGACCTCCGGGCCCGCCTCCGTGACCGCGACGGTCTCCTCGAAGTGAGCCGAGAGGCTCCCATCGCGCATCCGGACAGTCCAGCGGTCCGACTCTTCGACCGTCGCCGGGTGGCCGATCGAGAACATCGGCTCCAGCGCCAGCACCATCCCGGCCTTGAGCTTGTGCCCCGTGCCCTTGCGGCCCGAGTTCGGGATGTGCGGCTCCTCGTGCATGTGGCGGCCGACCCCATGCCCCCCGTAGTCCGCGATGATCCCGTAGCGCCCCGCGCGGCTTCCAATCGCGTGCGAGAGGTCGCCCACGTGACCCCCGACACGCACCTCGGCGATGCCCGCCCAGAGCGCTTCCTCCGTCACCCGGATCAGCTCACGCGCCTCCCCGCTCACCGCCCCCACGGGCGCGGTGAACGCGGCGTCAGCGACATAGCCCTGGTACGTGACGCCGAGGTCGATGCTGACGATGTCCCCCTCCTTCAGCACCCGCTCCGTCGGGATACCGTGCACGAGCTGCTCGTTCACCGAGAAGCAGATGGCGCCCGGGTACGGGGGCTTCCCCCCGGGCGCGTAACCGATGAACGTCGGCTCCGCGCCACGCTCCGCGATCGCCTCGCGCGCGATCCGGTCGAGCTCGACGCCGCTGATCCCCGGCCGCACCGCGGCGCGCAACAGGGCGCGCACCTCCGCGTTGATCCGGCCCGCCTGCCGCATCACGTCGAGCTCCGACCCGGACTTGATGACGACAGACACTTTATCTTACGCCCCTCGCGCCGCTCCCCGCACCCCGGAGCGCGCCCTCCAGCCGCGCGGTCACCTTGCCCGGCTCGCCGGTCCCGTCCACCTCGCGCAGCTTGCCCTGCTTGCCGTAGTACGCGGCGAGCGCCTCGGTCCACGCGCGGTTCGTGTCGAGGCGCGCCTGCACGGTCTCGGGCCGGTCGTCCTCCCGCTGCATGAGCGCCGCCCCGCAGCGATCGCACACCCGCGACCGCTTCGGCGGGTTCGTCAGCTCGTGGTAGATCGCGCCGCAGCTCGGGCAGCTCCAGCGGCCCGTGAGCCGCTGCATGAGCAGCGCCTCGGGCACCTGCATGTACAACACCACGTCGATCTGGGCACCGCGCTCGCCAAGCGCCCGGTCGAGCGCCTCCGCCTGCCGGATCGTGCGCGGGAAGCCGTCGAGCATGATCCCCGCCGCCGCGTCCGGCCGCGCGATCCGCTCGAGCAGCATCGCGATCGTGACCTCGTCCGGCACGAGCTCACCACGCGACATGAATTCCTGCGCACGCCTGCCGAGGTCCGTGCCCTCAGCCGCCGCCTGCCGGAACATATCGCCCGTCGAGATGTGCAGCAGCCCGTGGCGCTCAGCAAGCACCTTCGCCTGCGTGCCCTTCCCGGCGCCGGGAAGCCCGAGGAGGATGATCTGCATCAGGTGATGAACCCCTCGTAGTTGCGCATCACCATCTGCGCCTCCACCTGCCGCATCGTGTCGATCACAACCCCGACGACGATCAGCAGACCGGCCGCGCTGATAGTCAGCGCCTGCACGTCGGTCAGCGCGGTGGCGAAGTACGGGATCACCGCGACGATCCCGAGGAAGATCGCGCCGCCCCACGTGATCCGTACGAGCACCCGCGTGATGTACTCCTGTGTCGGGCGGCCAGGACGGATGCCAGGGATGAAGCCGCCCTGGCGCTGGAGGTTCTCCGCCAGGTTCTGCTGCGAGAACACGACCATCGTGTAGAAGAACGTGAAGATCATGACGAGCAGAAACGTGCCGATCCAGTAGAGCGGCGCCGTCGGGGAGAACGCCTTCTGGAAGAACGTCGCGAAGTTCGCGATCCACCCCACGTCGGAGGTCGTCGCGACGAACTGCGCCACGACGGGGGGGAAGATCATGATCGACGTTGCGAAGATGAGCGGGATCATGCCGGCGGTGTTCAAGCGCAGCGGGAGGTGCGACTGCCCTTGCTGGCGGTACATGCGCCCGCCTCGGAAGGTCGAGCGCGCATACTGCACGGGGATCCGCCGCTGCGCCTCCTGGAAGAGCACGATGAACGCGACAACCAGGACGGTCACCGTCGACAGCAACACGAGCCCGGTGATCGCGGCTCCCGTCCCGGAGAGCACGCCGCGCCCGACGATCCCGGGCAACCCGGCCACGATCCCGCCGAGGATGATCAGCGAGATGCCGTTCCCGATGCCGCGCTCCGAGATCAGCTCGCCCAGCCAGACGAGGAACATCGTTCCCGCCACGAGCGAGAAGATCGTCGCGAGCGTCGTGACCGCGTTGCCGCCGGTGAAGCCGACGTTCGAGATCCCGCCGAGTTGCTGGATCAGCAGCAGCTGCGCGTAGCCCTGAAACGCCGCGAGCGGCACCGTCATCCAGTGCGTGTAGAGCTGGATGCGGTTGCGCCCGGCCTCGCCCTCTTGCGATAGCGCCTGCAGCCGCGGCACGAGCGGGGTGGCCAGCTGCATGACGATCGTCGCGGTGATGTAGGGGTACACGCCGAGCGCCGCCACGGAGAGGTTTTGCAGCGCGCCGCCCGAGAAGATGTTGAGGAAGCCGAGGATCGCGTTGTTGTCGAACGTGCGCTGGAGCGCCTCGCGCTCCACACCCGGCACCGGCACGTGCGCGACGAACCGGAAGACGACCAGCATCCCGACCGCGAAGAGGATCTTCGCGCGCACCTCGGGCTGCGAGAAGGCGTCGATGCCCGCCTGCAGGAGCTGCGGGCGGGTCCTCGCCGGGGCCGTGCGCTGCGCCATCGCCTGGCTCGCTTCCCCGGCGGCCTAGCCGCCGGCCTCCGCCTGGCGCCGGTGCACGCGGTTGCGGGGGGTACGGTCCGCGGGGGCCAGCTCCTCGAACGAGCCACCGGCCGCGGCGATCGCCTGCTTCGCCGCCTCGGAGAGCCGCGGCGCGGTCACGCGCAGCGCCTTCGAGAGCGCGCCGCGCGCGAGGATCTTGTACGGCGCGCCCGGGTCGTCGATCAGGCGCGCGGCCGCCAGCACCTCGCCGTCCACCGCAGCGCCGGCGTCGAAGCGCCGCTCGAGATCCGCCAGGTTCACCGCCTGAAACTCGACCCGCGTCGGGTTGTGGAAGCCGCGCAGGCGCGGCAGCCGCCGCACCATCGGGATCTGGCCGCCCTCGAACCCCGGGCGCACCTTGCCCCGCGCGCGCTGGCCCTTGATGCCGCGCCCCGAGTACGTCCCCGTCCCCGAGCCGGCGCCGCGCCCGATGCGCTTGCGCGCGCGCTTCGCGCCCCTCGGCGACCGCAGGCTGTGCTGCTCCACGCTACGAGACCTCCTCCACCCGCACGAGGTGCGCGACCTTCTGCGCCATCCCGCGGATGCTCGGCAAGTCGTCGTGCTCCACCGTGTGGTGCAGCCGCCGCAGCCCCAGCGCGCGGATCGTCGCCTTCTGGTCCCTGGCGTAGCCGATGCTGGACTTCACCCAGGTGATGCGCAGCCTCGACGCCATCGTCACGCGCTCCCCGCGGCAGCCGCGATGCGAGCGCGGCGCGCCTCGTCCGGCCGACGCAGCGTGCGCAGCCCCTCGACCGTCGCCCGCACCACGTTCACCGGGTTGTTCGACCCGAGCGATTTCGTGAGCACGTCGGTCACGCCGGCCGCCTCCATCACCGCACGCACCGCGCCGCCCGCGATGAGGCCGGTCCCCGCGGACGCGGGTCGCATGATCACGCGCGACGCCTTGTACGACGCGTCCAAGTCGTGAACGATCGTCCCGTCCTTCATCAGCACGCGGAACATCGAGCGCCGCGCGATCACGCCGCCCTTGCGAATCGCCTCCGGCACCTCGTTCGCGCGGCCCATCCCGAACCCGACGCGACCCTGCCCGTCGCCCACGACCACGATCGCCGTGAACGAGAACCGCCGGCCGCCGCGCTGGACCTTCGCGACGCGGTTGATGTAGACCACCTTCTCGATCAGCTCGGGCGCGCCGTCGTCGTCGCCGCGTCGACGCTCACGCCGTCCATCGCGCCCGCGCGGGCCTGCCTGAACCATCAGAACACCAGCCCTCCCTCGCGTGCTGCGTCGGCGAGCGCCTTCACGCGCCCGGCGTACCGGAACCCGCCGCGGTCGAACACGACCGCCTCGATGCCGGCCTCCTTCGAGCGCTGAGCGAGCACTCGCCCCACCTGCTGCGCGCGCTCGGTCTTGTTGCCGTTGCCGCGCAGCGCCGCCTCGAGGTCCGAGGCTTGCGCGAGCGTGCGCCCCGCGCGGTCGTCGATCACCTGTGCGTAGATGTGCTGATTCGACCGGAACACCGCGAGCCGCGGCCTCGCAGGCGAGCCCTCGACCTTGCGCCGCACGCGCGCGTGGCGGTGCAGCCGGGCAGCATGCGGGGTCTGCGTTGCCGACATGCCTACGCCCTCGACTTCCCGGCCTTGAGTTTCACGACCTCGCCTCGATAGCGGATCCCCTTGCCGTGGTACGGCTCAGGCGGACGCACGCGCCGCACGAGCGCGGCCTGCTGCCCCACCACCTGCTTGTCGATCCCCGAGACGTGCAGCAGCGTCGGCGTCTCCACCTCGAACGTCGCGCCCTCGATCGGCTCCATCTGCACCGGATGCGAGAAGCCGACGGTCAGCACGAGGTTCGAGCCCTGCAGCTGCGCGCGGTAGCCCGTCCCCTGCAACTCCAGGGACCGGCGGAACCCGTCGGTCACGCCCGTGATCATGTTCGCGATCAGCGCGCGTGTGAGCCCGTGCACCGCGCGGTCTTCCGGCTCATCCGAGCGCCGCGTGACCACGACCTCGCCGTCGGCGACGCTCACGCGCACCGCCTCGTGCAGCTCCCGCTCGAGCTGCCCCTTCAGCCCCTTCACGCGGCAGCGCCTGCCGTCGACCGTCACCTCGACGCCCGCGGGGATGGGGACCGGCTTCCGCCCGACTCGCGACATCGTCGTCCTACCAGACGTAGCAGAGCACCTCGCCGCCGATCTTGCGACGCCAGGCCTCGCGGCCCGACATCACGCCGTGCGACGTGCTCATGATCGCCACCCCCAAGCCTCCGAAGACGCGGGGGATCTCCTGCTTGTTCACGTAGACGCGCAGCCCCGGGCGCGAGACGCGGCGGATGCCCGACAGCACCGCGCGCCGGTCGTCGCCGTAGCGAAGCCGCAACTCCAGGTAGGCGCGCGCGCCCTCGCGCACCTCGCCGATCTCGGTGATGAACCCCTCCTGCCGCAGCACCTCGGCGATCGACCGCTTCACCTTCGAGAGCGGGATGCGCACGGTGTCGTGGCGCGCGGAGGCCGCGTTGCGGACGCGGGTGAACATGTCAGCCAGCGGGTCGGACATCGTCATCCGGTGCGCCTGCCTTCCTGGGTGGTCTCCGCCGTCCGCTCGCTCACCACGCGGCCTTCTTCACGCCGGGGAGCTTCCCCTCGTTCGCGAGTCGGCGGAAGCAGATGCGGCACATCCCGAACCGCCGCATGAACCCACGGGGGCGCCCGCAGGGGCGGTCCACCCACACCACCGGGCAGCGGTTCTTCGCCCGGCTCGAGAACTTCGGCCTGCGGGTCGCCTTCGCGATCTGACTCTTCTTCGCCACCCGCAGCTACCTCCGCACGAACGGCATGCCGAGCAACTCGAGCAGCCGCTTGCCCTCTTCGTCGGTGCGCGCCGAAGTGATGATGTTCACCTGCAGCCCGCGCACGCGGTCGATCGTGTCGAACGTGACCTCCGGAAAGATCAGCTGCTCGGGCAGGCCGAGCGAGTAGTTCCCGCGCCCGTCGAACGACTCGTCCGGCACGCCGCGAAAGTCGCGCACACGGGGGAGCGAGGCGTTCACGAGCCGATCGTAGAACTCCCACATGCGCGGCCCGCGCAGCGTGAGCGCGACGCCGATCGGCATGCCCTCGCGCAGCTTGAAGTTCGAGATCGCCTTCCGGGCGCGCCGCACGAACGGCCGCTGCCCGGTGATCGTCATCAGATCCTTCGTCGCGCCGTCGATCGCGCTCGCGTTCTCGATCGCCTCGCCGAGGCCCACGTTGACCGCGATCTTCTGCAGCGTCGGGATCTGCATGACATTCGCGTAGCCGAACTCGCGCATCAGCTGCGGCGCCACGCTCTCGCGGTAGCGGAGCAGCAGGCGCGGGACGTGGGTCTCAGTCACCATCGCGCCACCACCATCAATCGATCGTCTCGTCACACTGCTTGCAGTAGCGCACCTTGCGACCGTCCTCGAGCGCGCGGAAGCCGATGCGCACAGCCTTGTCGCAGGCCGAGCAGACCACGCGCAGGTTCGCGAGCTGGATCGGGGCCTCCACCTCGAAGATGCCCCCCGGGGCCTGCGGTGAGCGCGGCCGGCGATGCTTCTTCACGAGGTTCACGCCCGTCACGACCGCGCGACCGTCCCGCGGGTAGACGAAGCGCACATCGCCCCGACGGCCGCGGTCCTTACCCGCCATCACCTGCACGGTGTCGTTGCGCTTGATCTTCGCCGCCACTAGAGGACCTCCGGGGCGAGCGAGATGATCCGCATGTAGCGACGGTCGCGCAGCTCGCGCGCCACCGGACCGAAGATGCGCGTCCCGCGCGGGTTCCCCTCCGCGTCGGCGATCAGCACCGCGGCGTTCTCGTCGAAGCGGATGCTCGAGCCGTCCGTGCGCTGCACCGGCTGCGTCGTGCGCACCACGACCGCGCGCACGACGTCCCCCTTCTTCACGGCGCTGTTCGGCTGCGCCTCCTTCACCGAGGCCACGATCACGTCGCCCACACGCGCGTAGCGCCGGCGCGTGCCGCCGAGCACGCGGATGCAGAGGAGCTCCCGGGCGCCGGAGTTGTCCGCGACCTTGAGCCGCGTCTCCTGCTGGATCATCTACTCCGCCTTCTCCTCGGCCTCGGCCTCGGCCTCGCCCTCCGGCGCGGGCGCGGGCTCCGCCGCCGGTGCCGCGCTCGCGGGCGCGGCCGCCTCGGCCGCCTCCCGCGCCTCGGCCTCGGCGCGCGCCGCCGACCGCTGGAACTCGTCCACGATCTCCTCGTCGAGTTCCTCCGGCGCCACCTCCGCGACCTTGCGCTCCGTCAGCACCTCGACCAGCGCCCAGCGCTTCGTCTTGCTGATCGGCCGGCACTCCTCGATACGCACGAGGTCCCCGAGCGTCGCCTGGTTCTCGGGATCGTGCACCTGGTAGCGCTTCGTCCGCCGGATCACCTTGCGGTAGATGCGGTGCGGTGCCTGGCGCACGATCTCGACGACGATCGTCTTGTCATTCTTGTCGGACACCACCGTGCCCACGCGGCTCTTGCGGTTCACCGCGGACGGCGTCGCCTGCTCGACCATCCCTAGCCCTCGCTCCCGCCGCCCGTGCCGGCGCTCGCGGCGGCATCCGCCACCGCGAGGATCTCGCGCTCCCGCAGCAGCGTGTGGATGCGCGCGATCCGCCGCTTCGTCTTCCGCACCTGCATCACGTCCGCGAGCTGCCCCGTCGCCGCCTGGAAGCGCAGGTTGAAGAGCGACTGGTGCGCCTCCTCGAGCGCCGTGCGCAGCTCGTCGTCGGCGCGCCCGCGCAGCTCCTCGGTGTCGCGCGAGGCCATTACAGAGCCTCCTCGCGGCTGATCACCTTCGTCTCCACCGGCAGCTTGTGGTGCGCCTTGCGGAACGCCTCGCGCGCCGCCTCTTCGGGCACGCCCGCCACCTCGAACATCACGCGCCCGCGCTTCACCACCGCCACCCAGCGGTCGACCGCGCCCTTGCCCTTCCCCATGCGCACCTCAACCGGCTTCTTCGACACCGGCTTGTCGGGGAAGATGCGGATCCAGACCTTGCCGCCGCGCTTCAACGACCCCGTGATCGCGCGCCGCGCCGCCTCGATCTGCCGCGAGTCCACCCACGCCGTGCTCTGCGCCTGCAGCCCGAACTCGCCGAACGTCACGGAGGAGCCGCGCTGCGCCACCCCACGACGACGCCCGCGGAACGCCTTCCGGTACTTCGTGCGCCGCGGCATCAGCATGGCGCTACTCCGTCTCCACCGTCGCGGCCGCGACCAGCGGGTTCGTCTCCCGCGTGATCTCGCCCTTGTAGATCCAGCACTTCACGCCGACCACGCCAAACGTCGTGCGCGCCTCCGAGATCCCGAAGTCGATGTCCGCGCGCAGCGTGTGCAGCGGCACCTGCCCCTGCATCTCCTGCTCCGACCGCGACATCTCGCTGCCGCCGAGCCGGCCGCTGATGCGCACGCGGCAGCCGAGCGCGCCGCGCGCCATCGTCCGCTGCACCGCCTGCTTCATCGCGCGCCGGAACGCCACCCGCCGCTCGAGCTGGTCGGCCACCGATCGCGCCACGAGGAATGCGTCCAGCTCGGGGACGCGGATCTCCTCGATGTTGAGCCGGATGCGCTTGTCGGTCGCGTTCTGCAGCAGCGTGCGGAGCATCTCCGCGTTCTGCCCGCCGCGCCCGATCACGATGCCGGGCTTCGCCGTCTTCACCGTGAGCGTGATCTGATTCGAGTTGCGGTCGATCAGGATCGGGCTGACGCCCGCGTCGGGCAGCGTCGACATGATCAGGTGGCGCAGGCGCAGGTCCTCGTGCACCAGGTCGGAGTAGCTGCGGTCCGCGAACCACTTCGACTGCCAGTCGCGCGTCACGCCGACACGGAAGCCGTACGGATGTACCTTGCGCCCCATCAGAAGCCCTCGCCCCCCTCGACCACGATCTCGATGTGGCTGGAGCGCCGCAGCCGCGGCGCGGCGCGACCGCGCGAGCGCGCCTTGACGCGGCGCAGCTTGCGTGCGTCGCCGGCCGTGGCGCGCTTCACCACCAGCCCGTCGGGATTCAGGTCGAAATTGTTCTCCGCATTCGCGGCGGCGGAGCGCACCACCTGCGAGACGATCCGCGCCGTCGGCTGCGGCAGGTGCGCGAGCACGTCGAGCGCCTCCACGACCGGACGCCCGCGGATTACGTCGAGCACGGCGCGCACCTTGCGCGGCGCGATCGGCTGGTCGGCGGCGAGCGCTCGCACCTCCATCAGCCGGACCTCGACGTCGTCTCAGAGCGCCCGCGGTGGCCGCGGAACGTGCGAGTGAACGCGAACTCGCCGAGCTTGTGCCCGACCATGTTCTCCGTGCAGAAGACCGGCACGTGGCGGCGTCCGTCGTGCACGGCGATCGTGAGGCCCACCATCTCCGGCATGATCGTGGAGGCGCGAGACCAGGTCTTGATCACCTCCTTGCGCCCGGCACGCTGCGCCGCCGCCACCTTCTTCAGCAGCGACGGGTGGACGTACGGACCCTTCTTCGTGGATCGCGACATCGATTACCTCCGGCCCTTGCCGCGCCGCCGGACGATGTACTTGTCGGTGCGCTTGTTGTTGCGCGTGCGGTAGCCGAGCGCCGGCTTCCCCCACGGCGTCTTCGGCCCGGGCATGCCGACCGGCGACTTCCCCTCACCACCGCCGTGCGGGTGGTCGACCGGGTTCATCGCCGCGCCGCGCACCTGCGGACGCCGCCCGCGGTGCCGCGTGCGACCCGCCTTGCCGAGCTTGATCTGCGCGTGCTCCGCGTTGCCGACGACGCCGATCGTCGCGCGGCAGCTCTCGAGCACCTGCCGCATCTCGCCCGACGGCATGCGCAGCAGCGCGTACCCCTGCGCGCGCGCCATCAGCTGGATGCCCGCGCCCGCCGAGCGCCCGAGCTGACCGCCTTTGCCCGGCTGCAGCTCCACGTTGTGCACGCTCGTGCCCGTCGGGATCCCCGAGAGCGGCAGCGTGTTCCCGGGCGCGATCGGCGCGTCGTTCGCAGAGAGGACTGCGTCGTTCACCCCTAGCCCGTCGGGCGCCACGATGTACCGCTTGTCGCCGTCCGCGTAGAAGATGAGCGCGATGCGCGCCGAGCGACCGGGGTCGTACTCGATCGCGGCGACACGGCCGGGCACGCCGATCTTGTCGCGCTTGAAGTCGATGATGCGGACGAGCCGCTTGTGCCCGCCCCCGCGGTGGCGAACGCTGATCTTCCCGCCGCTGCGTCCCGCCTGCTCCTTGACGCTGACGACGAGCCGCTTCTCGGGCTTCCGCTTCGTGATCTCGTCGAAGCTGTGCCCGGAGGCGTTGCGACGGGCGGGCGAGGTCGGCCGGTAGCTCTTGATCGGCATCGCGCGGTCCCTACACGCCCTCGTACAGCTGGATCTGCTGGCCGGACTGCAGCGTCACGATCGCCTTCTTCCAGCTCGGCGCAGGGCCGGTGCGGCGGCCGTAGCGGTTGCGGCGACGCCGGCCGCGCATGATCGTCGTGTTCACCGCGGTCACGTTGACGTTGAACGCACGCTCGACCGCTTCCTTGATCTGCGGCTTGTTCGCGCCCTTTGCGACCTCGAAGACGTACTTCCCCTGACCGGCGAGCGCGGTGCTCTTCTCGGTCACGATCGGCCGGCGCAGCACCTCGTAGACGTGGAGCGCCTTCGGCATCGGTTACCCCTCCGCCCCGGCCGCCGCTGGCGCGCCGGCGTTGCGGCCCGCCGCGCGCTCGCCACCCCACAGCGCCTCCGCGCGGCGCACGGCCTCGACGGTCATCACGAGCGTTCGGTGCGCGAGCACGTCCGCGACGTTGAGCGTGTCCGCGGGAAGCGCACGCGTCCCGTCCAGGTTGCGCGCGGAGAGCGTCGCGGTGCGGTCCGCGGCCCCCACGACGACGAGCGCCGACCTCTCCGCCCCCACCGCGGCGAGCAGATCCCGCAGCGCTCGCGTCGACGGCCCCTCCAGCCCGAGGTCGCTCACGACCACGAGCCGCGACTCCTGCGCGCGCGAGGAGAGCACCGACCGGATCGCGAGCCGCCGCATCCGCTTCGGCAGCCGCTGCGCGTACGAGCGCGGCTTCGGCCCGAAAACGATGCCGCCCCCGCGATGGTGCGGCGCGCGGATCGCGCCCTGGCGCGCCATCCCGAGCCCCTTCTGGCGGCGGATCTTGCGGGTCGACCCCACGACCTCGCCGCGCGTGCGCGTCTTCGCGGTTCCCGCGCGTCGCGCCGCGAGCTGCGCGAGCAGCGCCTGGTGCACGACCGCCGCGTTCGGCTCGATCCCGAAGACGGCGTCGTCCACCTCGATCTCGGGCGCGGGCTTCCCCGCGGCGTCGACGACCGAAAGCTTCATGCCCCGGCCCCGTCCTCTTGCGCGGCGCCCGCCGCCTCGGCGGCCTGCGCTGGCTCCGCACCGGCCTCGCCCGCGGAGGGCAGCGCCGGCGGCTGGAACGCCGCGAGCGGCTTCCGGCGGCCCGGCTCCACGTGGACGATCCCGCCGCGCGGCCCGGGTACCGAGCCCTCGACGAAGATCAGGTTGCGCGTGGGGTCGGTCAGCACGACGAGCAGGTTCAGCACCGTCGAGCGCTGCGCCCCCATGTGGCCGGCCATCCGCAGCCCCTTGAAGACGCGGCCCGGCGTCGTGCCCGCGCCGACCGAGCCCGGGGCGCGGTGGCGGTCCGATTGGCCGTGCGTCTTGGGACCCCCGCGGAAGTTCCACCGCTTCACGCCGCCCGCGAAGCCGCGCCCCTTCGACGTCCCGGCGACGTTCACGAACTGGCCCGGCTCGAACTGATCGACCGTGAGCGCCTGGCCGAGCTCGTAGCCCTCCACGTTCGGCACCCGCACCTCGTGCAGCTGGTCGAGCGCCGCGGTCTCCACCCCGGCCTTGCGGAGGTGGCCGCGCTTCGGGCGGTTGACCCGCTTGCGGTTGCCGTCGAACCCGAGCTGCACGGCTGTGTAGCCGTCCCGCTCGGCCGTGCGGACCTGCGTCACGGTGTTCGGCCCGAGCTCGATCACGCTCACCCCGTGCGCGTGCCCGGCGCCGTCGTAGAGGCGCATCATCCCGAGCTTGCGTCCGATCATCGCGATCGCCATCGGGCCGCCCCTAGAGCTTGATCTCGATGTCGACACCGGACGGGAGCTGCAGGCGCATCAGCGTGTCCACCGTGCGCGAGGTCGGCTCCATGATGTCGATCAGCCGCTTGTGTGTGCGCGTCTCGAACTGGTCGCGCGAGTCCTTGTCGATGAACGGCGAGCGGATCACCGTGTATCGGCGCACGCGGGTGGGCAGCGGCACCGGGCCGGCCACGACCGCGCCGGTGCGCTCGGCCGACTCGACGATCTGCTTCGCCGAGGCGTCGAGCACCCGGTGGTCGAAGGCCTTCAGCTTGATCCGGATGCGTTGCTGCGGCACTGCGGTCCCCTGCCCTGCGTTCGCCGGCTCGCTCGACTACTCGGTGATCGCGGTGACGACGCCGGCGCCGACGGTGCGGCCGCCCTCGCGGATGGCGAAGCGCAGTCCCTGCTCGATCGCGATTGGCGTGATCAGCTCGATGTCGAGGTTCGTGTTGTCGCCGG
>Ga0194132_10003873_pt1 | contig 26055 bp, 13 predicted proteins | sample TA2KigOf80mmetaG_FD_148612 | JGI IMG/M metagenome (GOLD analysis project Ga0194132, IMG submission 148612) | Freshwater microbial communities from Lake Tanganyika, Tanzania - TA2015054 Kigoma Offshore 80m | ecosystem: Environmental > Aquatic > Freshwater > Lake | place: Tanzania: Lake... | reverse complement strand
GTCGCGCAGGTAAGCTTAATTCATGAAGATCCGCGCCGCACTCGTTTCCGCCTTTATCTTGCTTGCGATTCTCGCAAGCAAGAGTGTCAAGATTCCAGAGGCCGACCTGCACCGGCCGACGGCGATGCCGGACCGTGTGATCCTGACATGGGCTGGCGATCCGGCAACCACACAGGCGGTGACGTGGCGCACCGATACGTCGGTGGACAAGGCGGTCGCCGAGTTCGCGCTTGATGAGGACGGTCCTGGATTCGTCAAAAAGGCGCGATCGGTCGAAGCCCTCACGGAAGTCTTCGAGAGCGACCTCGGAAAGGCGCACTATCACTCGGTCCGCTTCACCGGACTCACGCCTGGCGCGCAATACGTGTATCGCGTAGGCGACGGCTTCAATTGGAGCGAGTGGAACCAGTTCCGCACCATGCTCGACAAGCCGTCTCCGCTCACGTTCCTCTATGTGGGCGACGCACAGAACGACCTCTGGGCGTTGTGGTCGAGGCTGGCCCGCAACGCCTGGACTGAGGTCCCAAAGGCGGACTTCATCATCCACGCGGGCGATCTCGTGAACCGGTCCCTGCGCGACGCCGAGTGGGGCGAGTGGCATCAAGCCGCGGGCTGGATCAACCGCTCACATGTCTCCGTGCCTACACCTGGCAATCACGAGTACAACGCTCCCGCGAAAGGCGCGGCGCGCGTGTTGACTCCTCACTGGCGCCTGCAGTTCTCGCTGCCCGAGAACGGACTCGCGGACCTTCCGGAGTCAAGCTACTGGTACGACATTCAAGGCGTCCGGCTGGTGCTGCTGAATTCGAACGTCAAACAAACCGAACAGGCCGCGTGGCTGGACAAGACGCTCGCGTCGAATCCACAGCGCTGGACCGTGGTGGCGTTCCATCATCCTGTCTTCTCAGCGGCGGCCAATCGAGACAACAAACCCTGGCGCGAGGCGATTCAGCCGGTGCTCGACAAGCACGCCGTAGACATGGTGCTGACCGGGCACGATCACACCTATGCCCGGTCGAACCTGACGACCGGCATCAACGGAAGAGCAGGAAAGAGCGGCACGGTTTACGTCGTGTCCGTCTCCGGACCGAAGATGTACAACCTCGACCGCGAACCGTGGATGGTGCGCGCCGCTGAGGATACGCAGTTGTACCAGGTGATCCGGATTGACGGCGACAAGCTGCGGTACGAGTCGCGGACGGCGCGCGGTGTCGTTTACGATGCCTTCGAATTGCGCAAGCAAAAGGGGAAGGCGAACCGGCTGGTGAATCACATACCGGCGGCTCCGGAGAACAGGAGGGTGGCGGGCGCGAAGGCGTCCGAGTGATCCTCACTTAGGGGGTCCCTCGATCTTGAACTTCCGAAGCGAAAACGTTGCGGCTCCGTCTTCCTTGAGATTGACCATCAGGCCTTGGCTCGTGCACTTTGTCTCTGGAAGGGGAAAGAGCCGGTCGGAACTCGCCGCCGAGAAGGGCGTGCAAAATTTGAAGGGCCCCGGGTCACGCCGCAGGCAATCGTACTGGTCGCTGAAGTACTGGGTACTCTCGTTGGCGTGGGGCTCGCCGCGTCTCCGCAGGGCCGTTTGCGAACTCCACATGGAAGGTAAACGGCCGAAGCCACCACCCAAGTCCACCTTGTCGATCACACCGGCCGCATAGCTGACCAGTTGTTGGCCTGTTGAGTGCCAGGCATAGACAAACTGAATCCAGTTGCGTTGGGTGTCCGCTGACGCCCACTTGATATGTTCGGCGAGCACGGCCGAGCCAACCCACGAGCCTCCCTTCCCAACACCAAAACTAACCTGCCGCCTCCGGACCCGTCTAATAACAGATGATGCCTGACCTCCGGTTCGCGCTCCGTACACTCGCCCGCTCGCCGTTGTTCACCACGGTCGCAGTCCTGTCGCTCGCACTGGGAATCGGCGCGACCTCCGCCATCTTCACCCTGCTCGACCAGCTCCTGCTGCGCCGCGTCCCGGTCCGCAACCCGGACAACCTGGTGATGCTCTTCCAACGGGGACCGCACAACGGCAACAACAGTGGCGACCGCGTCCACTCCTATCCGATCTACCAGGACTTCCAGACCAAGGACTCGCCCCTCGCCGAAGTCATCTGCCGCCGTTTGACGGGCGCCTCCGTCAGCCTCGGCAACAACACTGAGCGCGTCGAAGCCGAGATCGTCTCGGGCAACTACTTCAGCATGCTTGGCGTGAAGCCGGCGCTCGGCCGCGTGTTCAGCTCCGCCGAGGACGACCGCACGTACGGCGGACATCCGAGCGTCGTGCTCAGCTACGACTACTGGCGGAACCGCTTCGCCTCCGACCGCAACATCATCGGCCAGAAGATGCTGGTCAACAACCACCCGATGATTGTCGCCGGGGTCTCGGCGCAGGGATTCTACGGACTGGATCCGTCGCGCTCTCCGCACATCCGTGTGCCGGTGCAAATGAAGCAAGCCATGCTTCCCGACTGGAGCTTCCTCCATATGGATGACCGGCGCAGCCGCTGGGTCCAGGTGTTCGCGCGCCTCAAGCCCGGATACACACCAGAACGCGCGCAGCCGCGGCTGCAGGTGCTCTTCCGGCAGATCCGCGACTACGAGGCGACGCTGCCCGCGGCGCGGAACTGGTCTGCCTATGCGCGCGGCCGCTTTCTCGAAGGCACCATCCACGTCGAGCACGCCGCCACGGGATACTCGCAACTGCGCAACCGCGTGTCCACCGGCCTCGTCGTGCTGATGTGCATGGTCGGATTGGTGCTGTTGATCGCCTGTGCGAACGTAGCGAACCTGCTGATCGCGCGCGCGGTGGCGCGGCAGAAGGAGATCGCGGTGCGCCTGTCGATCGGCGCGTCACGATGGCAACTGGTCCGGCAGCTCCTGGTCGAGAGTCTGACGCTCGCCTCCGCGGCGGGCGTGGTGGGGATCGCGCTGGCGTACGGAATCTCGCGGTTGCTGCTGGCGGCCGTGCCTGCCGATGGCAGTCCGCTGCTGTTGCGGCCGGAGCCCGACGGCCGGATCCTCACGTTCACGCTGGCGGTGACGGTGGCCACGGCGCTGCTGTTTGGACTGGCGCCCGCGATCCGCGCCAGCCGCCCGGATCCGTGGGTTTCACTCCGCCAGGCGGCCGGAGCACTCGCCGGCCCGGGTGGATCGTTGTTCCTGCGCAAGGGATTGGTCGCGGTACAGGTGGCGCTCAGCTTTCTGCTCCTGTTCGGCGCCGGACTCTTCGTGCGCAGTCTGCGCAACCTGCAGGTGATGAACACAGGCTTCGAGGAGCCGGAGAACCTGGTGACGTTCCAGTTGTCACCCGCTCTGAACGGCTATGACGGAGCGAGGGCGATGCAGCTCCACGCGAGCCTGCTCGACCAGATCCGCGCCGCGCCGGGCGTCAAGTCCGCCGCGATGACGCGGGTGCCGGTGCTGCATGGCTGGGAGTGGGATAGCGGCATGTCCGTGGAAGGCCACGCCGCCAAGGACGGCGAGGATCAGCAGCAATTCATGAACTCAGTGTCGCCAGGATACTTCGCGACGATGGGAGTGAAGATGCTCGACGGACGGGACTTCCTGCAGACCGAGATCATGCGCGACTCCAAGGCAGCCATCGTGAACCGCCGCTTCGCCGAACACTACTTCAAGGGCCGGACGGCGATTGGGCGCTACATCGGATTCGGGACCAGACCGGGCACCAAGCTCGATATCCGGATCGTCGGCGTGGTCGAGAACACGTTGTACGAGGGCCCGCGCGAGGGCGTGCGCCGCCAGGTGTTCACGCCCAACTGGGGCGCGGGTGGCGTCACCTATTACGTCCGGACAGCGATGGAATCGAAGTCCGCGTACGGAGTGCTGCGCGCAAAGGTGAATCAGCTTGATGCCAACATGCCGGTGCACGAGATGAAGACGCTGCAGGGCCAGCTCGATGAGACGCTGATCACCGAGCGGCTGGTCGCAATGCTATCGGCTGGCTTCGGGCTGCTCGCCACTGTCCTTGCGGCGGTCGGACTGTATGGAGTGATGGCCTTCGTCGTCTCCCGCCGGACGAAAGAGCTGGGCATCCGGATCGCGCTGGGCGCGCCCCGCCCCACTGTGCTCTGGATGGTGATGCGCGAGGTGCTGCTGCTGGCCAGCATCGGCCTCGCCGCCGGTGTTCCAGCCGCGATCCTGCTCGGCCGCTATGTGGCCGCGCAGTTGTACGGAATCAACGCCAACGATCCGTGGACCGCGAGCACGGCGGCGGTGTTGCTTGCCATCGTATCCGGACTCGCCGGCCTGATCCCGGCCAATCGAGCGAGCCGCATCGATCCGATGATCGCTCTTCGTCCGGATTGACCGTCAGCAGCACTTCGCGCGCATGTACTTCGCGCGGAACCGTTGTTCGCTGAAGCGCCGCCATTCGGCGGCCGAGTGCGTGAGTCCGTGCGCGGTAAGATGCCGCTGGTAGGCGTTCTCATCCCCGATCTCGCGCAACGTCGCCAGAACCACGCGCAGGAATGACCGGACCGCGGACACCATCAGACTTCCTCCGGCCGCAACTGCGACAACACGAAGGGTGATTCGTTCACATGGGCCGGCCGGGTCCCGGTGAGGATGCCATACCAGAGGCGGATCGAATCGACCAGAATCGTCGTCACCAACACCAGGAAGACCGCGCAGACCGCCGCGTCCAGCCGGTTGTTGAAGATCTGCTGCTGCGTCGCGGCCACTTGCGCCGCGGCGACCTTGCCGGACGCCAGCGCCGCCTCCAATTGGCTCGCCTGGGCCAGGAATCCGACGCGCGGCAGGTCCGAGAAGATCTTCTGCCACGCCGCCGTGTAGCAGACAATCACCAGCCACGCCAGCGGACCGCAGGTGATCCACATGTACTTGGCGCCGTGCATCTTGACCAGGATCGTCGTCGCCACGCACATCGCTATCGCTGCCAATAATTGATTCGCAATTCCGAATAGCGGCCACAGCGAGTTGATGCCGCCGAGCGGATCGCGCACTCCCTGAATGAGGAAGTATCCCCAGCCAGCGACCACAGCGGCGCTCGCTACGATCACACCGGGCATCCAGCCGGTGCGTCCGAGCGGCTTGTGGAAATGTCCTGCCAGGTCCTGCAGCATGAAGCGGCCGACGCGCGTTCCAGCATCAATGATGGTGAGGATGAACAGCGCTTCGAACATGATCGCAAAGTGGTACCAGAATCCGAGGATCGCCTGTCCGCCGCCGGTCGACGCGAAAATGTGCGCCATGCCAAGCGCCAGAGACGGAGCGCCTCCGGTGCGGTAGAACAGCGTATCTTCGCCGACATCCTTGGCGAGCTGCGCCATCGAGGCGGCGTCCACGGGATAGCCCCAGGAGCTGATCGTGGCCACGGCCTTTTCCGCTGTCGCTCCAACGATGCCAGCCGGCGAGTTCACCGCGAAGTAGATTCCCGGGTCGAGCACGCAGGCCGACACCATCGCCATGATCGCGACAAAGCTTTCGAGCGCCATCGCGCCGTATCCGACCGGCCAGGCGTGCCACTCGCGCGCGATCAGCTTGGGCGTGGTGCCCGACGAGATCAGCGAGTGGAATCCGGAAATCGCGCCGCACGCGATCGTGATGAAGCAGAACGGGAAAATCTTGCCCGCGAAGATCGGTCCGGTGCCGTCGGTGAACTGGGTGAACGCGGGCATCTTCAATTCAGGCCGCACGAACAGGATTCCGACGCCGAGCATCACGACGACGCCAAGCTTGACGAAGGTGCTGAGATAGTCGCGCGGCGCAAGCAGCAGCCACACCGGAAGCGCGCTGGCGAAGAATCCATAGAGGATCACCATCCAGGCGAGCGCCAGTCCGCTGTAGGTAAACCACGGCGCCCAAGAAGCGCTGTGGGAAACCCACTGGCCGCCGAAGATGCTTGCCACCACGAGGATGAATCCGAGCAGGGAGCATTCGAGCACTTTGCCGGGCCGCAGGTACCGCAGGTAGAGGCCCATGAACACCGCGATGGGCATGGTGGCCGCGATCGTGAAGGTCCCCCACGGACTGCCGCGGAGCGCGTTTACCACCACCAGCGCCACCACCGCGAGCAGGATGATCATGATCAGCAGCACCGTGAGCAGCGCCGTGAATCCGCCAACTTTGCCGATCTCTTCGCGCGCCATCTGTCCCAGCGTTTTTCCATCGCGGCGCATCGAGCAGAACAGAATCACGAAGTCCTGGACGCATCCGCCGAGTACCGCGCCGATGATGATCCACAGGGTTCCCGGCAGGAACCCGAACTGTGCGGCAAGCGTAGGTCCGACAAGCGGACCGGGACCCGCAATGGCCGCGAAGTGGTGGCCGAACACGATCCACTTGTTCGTCGGCTCGAAATCATGGCCGTCGCGCAGCCGCTCGGCAGGCGTCGCGCGCTCGTCGTTGAGAGCCATCACTTTCGCCGCGATGAACTTCGCGTAGAAGCGGAAGCCGATCAGGTAGGTGCACACCGAAGCCACTACCAGCCAGAAGCTGTTGACGGTCTCACCGCGGTTGATGGCGATCGCGCTTAAACAAAACGCCGCGAGGACAGCGATGCCCGCCCACAGAAGGCGGCCCAGGATCCTGTTCATCCTTGGGATTGTACCTCAGTGATCAGGCGGAGCTGTGTTTTGCGCGGCGTGGTGGGGGTTTCAAGCTGAACCGTGACTTGATCGTTGCGCCCGGTCAACTCCTGCGAGCCAGCCGCCCGTGCTCCAACCGCGCGACGGTGTCCACTCGCCGCTGATGCCCGGAATTTCGACGTTGAGCCAGTCCGTGGGACGCGCCCACGCCGCAGAGCCTGGCGGCGGCGGAGACGGCATAAGACTCCTTCTCGGTCAGCGTCCGCGAGGTATCGGAACTGGACGTACAGCGACTGCGGAAGCCTTGCGTGATGCGGGCCGGGCATCGCGCTTCATGCGTTCCATATTCGGCCAACACGTCCTGAAGCATGCCGCTACCCGGGTTTGAAGCCGCCAACGACAATTCGACCCTATTTTCCCGGCGCCTTCCGTCGCAACTCATCGCCGAAATTGAGTAGAAACGTCAGGCTTGTGGGCAGCTTCCCGGTGTTGTCGTCCGCGACGATCGCCGCCAGCCGCTTGCCGTCGGGCGCAATGTCATAGGTTGGAAAGACACCAAAGTAGCTCATACGGGACTCCGTCCATACCCTGGGCTTTCCGGCCTCGAGCGTGTCGCCCTTGACGTATAGCCGACGGACATCACTCGCCGGTCCAACGCCAGAAAAAGCAGTTCCCGGTCTGCGCCGGACCACAGCGGTCGGAGGCCTCCACCCGTCGACACCTGCCATCGCCCTCCAGATCCCCCTCCGGACAAAGCGAACGGTCGGACGTACACTTCATACGTTCCCGATTCATTCGACACGTAAGCCAGCCACCGCCCGTCTGGCGAAAACGCCGGGGTACTCTCGATGGAAGGAGTTCCCACAAAAAGATCCGGCTTCCCAAGCCGGATTCCAGCCGCGTCCGGCCCGGAATCGGCTTCCACCGGCAGCGTTAGAATGTCAAGGTTGCTCCCGTTCCCAGTCCGGGTAATAACGAGACGTTTTCCGTCCGGTGAAAACGAATACGGAAACTGTCTACCCTCGATCAAGCGCCTCGCCTCTCCCGACCCGTCCGAGCGGACCGCATACAATCCGGGCGCAGCCGGGTTCGAGGAGTAGAACGCGATAGTATTCCCGTCGGGAGTCCACACAGGGAACTGATTCTCGCCGGGCAAAAAACTCAACCGCCTTGTGGTGTCCCGCATCAGGTCCTTCACCCAGATGTCCTGTCCTTTGGCGGCGAGCATCGTAAACGCCAACCGCTTGCCGTCGGGCGAAAAACGCGGAGTGAGGTACCTACCCGGCGGAGCGTGCAGCGCCCGTGCGCCCACGCCATCTTTGGTCACCCACGAAATCGATTGCGCATCCAGGTTTCTCTTCCCGGTGAGGTAGACGAACGAACCATTCCCCGTGAAAGTGAAATCCCCTCCCGCCACCATGGTGCTGCCGACGTCTATCAGAGTCGGCGCCGGAGCGCCCGCGAGGGCTAAGCGCCCGGCGTCGAAGGGCACGGCGAACAGTGTGGACCGGTGCAGGTAAACGAGATGCCCCTGGGCGTTCGGATCGGTTGCGCTAGCGAGGTAACGGGGGAAGAAGCCTCCTTTCTGCAGCGTCTTCCGTTCGCCAGTCCGGAGTGAGAGTACCTCGATATTCGCATCGTCGTAACCTATACCTACTTGGTTGGCTGCCGTAAAAAGGACCGCTTGGCTTCCAGGCAGCACATGAGGCCATCGGTGCGTCTCCTCGGGCTCGTTCAATTTCGTCACCGGTACGGGTGTGCCGCCGGCCGAGGGGATCCGCACGAGGATAGTCCGCGTACCCAGGGCCGCGATGATATTGTCGTCGTCCCCCCAGCTTGCGCCCACGCCAATCGGTGCGTCACACAGCGTGACCACTGCGCCTCCTTCCACCGAAATCTTCTTCAGTTTTCCCTCGGCGAAGAACCCTATCCAGTCGCCAGCGGGAGCAAAGAATGGCCCGTGGGAATTCTCCGTGCCAGGGAGCGGCGTTAACTGGCTCTGCTGAAGTTGGCGGGTGTGGAGGCGCGTCTTGCCGTCGGCGCCGCGCAGCGAGATTACCAGCCGCGACCCGTCGGGCGAAAGTGCGAGTACGTTTCCGCCGATACCCGTTCCGGCATCGACCCGGGCCAGCGGCGTGGCGGGTGGAATTTCATCGTTTAAGCGGATCAGCGGCCGCAGCGGTGCCGGGCGCGTGGCGTTGTGAAGCAGAACCGTTGAGACGAGGAACGCGAGTGTCGCAACTCCGGCGATCGCCCATCCAAGCCATGCGCGTCCGCTCCCTTGCGATAGCGGCTCGGTAGTTTCCGGCGGCGAGCGCAACTCGATCACAATATCCCGCATTGTCTGCCAGCGGTCCTCGGGGTCCTTGGCCAGACACCGCCGCACTAACCTTTCCAGCCACGCCGGCGTGAACGGCTTCACCGCCATCGGCGGGGCATCCTTGGCTAGAATCGCGCCAACCAGGCTCTGGTAGTTCGAGCCGTGGAACGCTTTGCGCCCGGTGGCCATTTCGTACAGCACTGCGCCGAAGGCCCAGATATCACTGCGCGCATCGGCTTCTTTGCCGGCGAACTGCTCCGGCGCCATATACTGCGGCGTGCCCATGATCGTGCCTTCGGTGGTGAGGCCGGCGGTGAGCGTCTCATCGTTTGGGCCCGGCTTGGCCTGCGATTTGGCGAGGCCAAAATCGAGCACCTTCACGCCGTCGCGCGTCAGCATGATGTTCTGCGGTTTGACGTCGCGATGGGTCACGCCGGCCCGATGGGCGCGGTCGAGAGCGTCGGCGATCTGCGTCGCGAATGGCAGCGCCTGATCGAGCGGGATTGCACCTTTTTCGATGCGCGCGGCGAGCGATTCGCCCTCGATCAATTCCATCACCATGTAGCCGGGGCCGATGTCGTAAAGAGTGCAGATGTTCGGGTGTTTCAACGACGCCACGGTGCGCGCTTCGCGTTCAAACCGCGCACGCAGATCATCGCGCTTGGCGATATGTTCGGGGAGGACCTTGATCGCGACGGTGCGGTCCAGCCGCGTGTCGCGGGCTTTGTAGACTTCGCCCATTCCGCCAGCGCCAATCACGGCGATCACGTCATACGGGCCGAGTTTATCGCCGGGTAGCGGCATGGGATTAGTCTATCCTATCCGGAATTTTTCAAGTCCTGGGTTTACGCGCTCTCGGAAGTTGGCGTTGAGGATCGGACAAAAGGGGTGCCTTTCGCCCACACCACCGCCAGCTCGCAATCCAATGATTCGCAAGGGCCCAAATTGGGGCGAAAGGGTATGGGCGAAACGCCGGGCTCAGCCTGAAGCGAAGGTTGCGCAAACGAGCGCTCTTACAACGATTCGACGGGCTGTGCATTTCTTGGGGTTCTCGCGTTGCGAAAAGGCATTGCATTACCGAATCGAATGGCGATGCGTTTATGCAATGTTGATTGGCTACGTTCGCGTCTCGGCCGGCGATCAGGATACGCCGCGCAGGTAGCGGCTCTCAAGGCTGCCGGGTGCGAGCGCATCTTTCGCGAGAAGGCGTCCGATGGGCGTTGGGACCGGCCCGAACTCCATCGGCTCCTCGATCAGTTCGTAAAGGCGGCGTGAAGGCTGGCCTGGACGTCGGAAGAGTGGAGCGCCGGATCGGTGGACGGAGACCGAATCTCTCCTCACAGCAGCAATCCGAAATTCTCAAGATGATCTCGAAAGGGGAGAGGACCGCCGCCGATGCCGCGCGGCTCTTCAAGGTCCACCCGGCGGCCGTCTCGCATCTGATGGCTCGGGCCGCGGCGTCACCGGCGCAGAAGCGGACCCGCAAGCGGCATGCAACGCGGGAGATGTGACCCTGAGTTCTGACCCGCGCAACGGCCAATGTTTACGGGCACTCCGCGCATGGGTCAAATCCTACCGCTTGTGACACACTGGTCCCAAAGCCGGTACTCCTCGGGGCGTCGTTCCGGTCTTCTCTGCACAAAACGACAAGTCGCGACTTGAACCTCCGCTGGGGACGAACCTCAACGGCGAAGAGACCACGCTGCCGTCGAAGACCGAAGCCGTCCACGTTATTAGGGACGATCAGCTTCAACAGCTAGCCAACGATGGCGACCGCATCAAGGGCGGGCCGCCCGAGCGATCGATCGCCGTCGATCACCACTCGGCGCTCAAGCTCAGAGCGCTCAATGCCCTTGGTGAACATACGCCAGGCGATGTCGCCTGGCACCGTGACGGCGGTGTTCGGTTGGCTGTCGAGTCCGCCGGTGAGCAGCCATCCGTCGGGTGAGCGGTAGAGTTGCCAATCATCGTAGGCTGGGCCGTCGACGCGCAAGCTAACTATTGTGCCCAGCGGAGCGTCCACGTTGCGGTATGCGTACGGCAGCACTCTCATGAAACAGTCGAGTACAGGATGGTACAGCTCGCGGGCATACAGGGGAGGCCGGTCCAGCGCGAGGCGAATCTGCGCCTGGTGATGCCAACGTTCGGTCAGTTCCCGAGCCGTGTCAAACCAGTTCGCCGACTTTGCCTCGCCCGCCCAACTAACGCTGAACCCGGCCGACGCCATTGGGTCGAGTCCTCGGTGCCAGTTACAGTAATCCAGTGACACTTGGGCCATGAGCATCCGCACAACGTGCCGGCTCAATCGGCCGTACACACGCACGCCCTCGGCGTTCAGACGATTCACGAATTCGCGCACATCTTCTGGTGCAGCCGAGGAGGGTCGTTCGGCACTGAAGCCGTCGCGTAGGATCGTCAGCTTTCGGGTCGCAGTGTCCAACAAGTGGCCAGCGATGTGTCGGACATGCCAGCCACGCACAATCGTTGGCGCATCCCACTCGTCTGGGGTGATGGTGGAGAGGAGCACAAGTAGTTCGGCTTCCACGCGTTCGAGTGCCTCGACCGCATCAATCCGGCCACGCGCGACAGGATCAGTCATGTTTCATGGTAGCCCTGCGGCAGCCTTGAGAGCCGCTACCTGCGCGGCGTAGCCTGATCGCCGGTCGAGACGCGAGCGTAGCCAATCAACATGGCATAAACGCACCGCCATTCGATTCGGTAATGCAATGCCTTTTCGCAACGCGAGAACCCCAAGAAATGCACAGCCCGGTGCGAGCGCATCTTTCGCGAGAAGGCGTCCGGTGGGCGTTGGGCCGGCCCGAACTCCATCGGCTTCTCGATCAGTTTCGTAAAGGCGGCGTGCTCGTTGTGTGGAAAGCTCGACCGGCTCTCCCGACTTTCCGCGAGTTTCCCCGCAAGCGACGGAAAGATCTCAACTTTCGGCACGGGCAAAGCGTCATTCCTTATTGGAAAATGCGTCTTACCATTGAGGAAGCCATCGTGGGGTGCGTTCTGGGCACTGCGCTCGGGGATGCGATTGGACTGCCTGTCGAAGGCCTTTCCCGTGAACGCCAGTTCAGGATGTATCCCTCCCTGTCAGGGCATCGCTTTTTTTTCGGCCGAGGCATGTTCTCCGACGACACCGAGCACACCTGCGCCGTTGCTGAGGCCCTTGCCACATCGGCAGGTGACGTTGATTTGTTTCGCAAGCATCTTGCCACCGGCCTGCGATGGTGGCTGTTAGGATTGCCGGCCGGGGTCGGGTTTGCAACGTTGCGCGCATCGATTCGCCTACTTGTGGGTGTGTCGCCCGAACGATCCGGGGTATTTTCGGCAGGGAATGGCCCGGCCATGCGAAGCGCGCTGTTGGGAGTGTGCTTTGGCAGCCAGCCAAGTCGAATGTGCGAGTTGGTGCTGGCCTCCACGCTTATGACGCACACGGACCCGAAGGCGGTTTGGGCCGCACACGCAGTGTCTCTCGCCGCTTACCAGTCGTCCTCCGGATCCGTGGATCCCGAGCATTTCCAATCGAGTTTGGCAGTGGCTTTAGGGCCTGACGCAAGAGAGTTCCTCACCTTGGTCGAGGAGGTAGTTGCGAGCGTGAAGCTCGGGGAAGACACTCGCCGGTTCGCCGACTCGCTGGGGCTGTCGCGTGGGGTATCCGGTTACTGTTTTCACTCCGTTCCCATCGCGTTGCACGCGTGGCTGAGCTTCCCGGACAGCTATCAGTCAGCCGTATTGGCGGCGATCCGGTGTGGTGGCGACACCGACACGACTGGCGCAATCACGGGCGCAATCGTCGGAGCGGGGGGCGGATTGGGCAAGTTACCCCCGGATTGGTTGGACGGTTTGACTGAATGGCCACGAACAACGGACTGGATGAGAGCGCTATCCAAATGCCTCGCGGAGTCGTTGGAGAGTGGGGAACCAAGGCCCGCGCCGACTGTCCCGTTCGCAGCAGTGGTTCTCCGCAACGCTGTTTTCACTTCTGTGGTTGTGGGTCATGCTCTCCGCCGCTTCTTACCTCCGTATTGAATGCCTTTCTGGGATAGATCGCCATAAAACGCAACAGTGTAGAGCGGGCTCCATCGCGGAGATCGTTGCGCAAACGATCCCTTTGACCCGCGCGGCACGAGCCCGGCGCGTCGAATGTGCGGGACCGCGGAGAGGAGGACTTTCGGCCATCGGTACGATGGGCGACGGCGGCGACGACTGGCCTTCAGACCGGAGCTTCTGAGGGCAATTGTCCTGCCAAAATAGAAGCGGCGAGAGGAACTGGCAGAGAAGGCACAGTTGTCGAAGTCCCTGACGTCCCATCGACATCTCGTGACCTCCGGATCCGCTCAAGGCCGGTAGTACAGCGTCACTCCCGGCTGACTCCTGCGCCCATCCACGTCCACGAACAACGGAATCGCCCCCGCGACGGACGGCATGACCGTCGCGCCCGCGAGCCGCGCGTTCACCTGCATGAGTCCTGGCTGTCCGGGCACGGAGGTCACCGACAGCACTTCCGCTGCGTGTCCGCCGATCTCCGCGGAGAGCGGCAACAACGGAGCCCACGCGGCCGACGCCGGAATCAGATGCGCTTCGGACGTGGGCTTCCACGAGCCTTCACCGGTCACGTAGAAGCTGACCACCGACCCCGGACCCGCCGCGTCCACGAGCGAGTTGCGGACACCGCCGTGATTGGCCGCGACCGGACCCACGCCCGTCGCGTCGTTGGTAAACACACCCGGCGCCGACGCGGCGACCGGCACGCGGACCGCCGGTGAACTGACGCCAGCGCGCCGCACCGACACCTCCACTTCGCGCTTGCCTTCGATCCAGGCAGGCATCACCGCGCGCACGGTCGTGATTTCCGCCGCGAGCAGCGCGATGGCGACCCCATCGACGAGGACCTCGGTCTCGCCCAACCGGAACGGCAGCGCCGCGCCGTCGAGCTTTGCCAGCACGGGTTCACCGGGGGGCGCCAAGTCCAAACCGCGAATCTCCACCGTCTCGAACGGGGCCACCGCGCCCGCGAGCTTCGAAGCCGCGTTGCGTACGCCGTCCGCCGCGATCGCTGGGGGCGACTGCGCGATGTCGAGGAACACGTCCACCGCGCCCTCGCCCGCCACCGGATCGCTGGAAGTCAGGATGATGCGCGCGCGGTGCGTTCCCGCCGCGAGTCCGCGCGGACGCACCTGCACGTCGAGGATCGCCGGGGTCTCGCCGTTCAACGGACTCAGCGTTACCCATGGCTGACTGGCGCGGGCAGCGTAGCGAACCGAGCGGCCCGACGTGTAGACGGCGAGCTTGCGGACCGGCGGGTCCGGATCGCCGAGCTTCCAGTCGAAGCGCAGCGTCTCCGGCACGAACTCCCACTTCGGCGCGTCGATGACGGTCATGCGCACGCGCACCTCCACCGAGTTCGCGCCCGTCGCGGATATGATCGCCAAGCCCTCGTGGATGCCCGGCGCGAAGCCCTCGGCGCTCACGGTGACGGCCATGCGGGCCGGCGCCTCGGCGCGATTGAGCGACACGCGCATCCACGGTCCGAACAGGATGCGCGCGCTGATCTGCAGCGGGTCGCCCTCGATGTCGACGAACTTCGCGGCCGGCGCGGGCTGGCCGCGCTGCGCGAGGAACTCGAGGCGATCGGGATCGACGCGGATCCGCAACGTGACGGGGACGACTGGAGGCGGTCCGGCGCCGCGGCATGCCACGATGTCGGCGTCACTGATCTGCCCGTCGTTGTTGGCGTCGAGCGGATCGCCTCCGCCTTGCGCGGCGCCGAACACGTCCTCAATCAGGTCGAAGTCGATCTCGTCCACGAGTGTGTCCGCGTTGGCGTCGCAGCGTTGCGCGAACAACACCGCCACGCGGCCGGTTCCGGACGCCGCGCCATCGCGCGCCTCGAGTTGCGCCACGACTTGTCCGGTTGCCGCGCCGGTCAACGTCGCGCGCGCGGCGGTCTGATTCGCGAGCGTGCCCGCGCCGAACACCAGCGACCACTGGAACGCGAGCGGCTGCGGACCGTTGTCCGGGTCGTTACTCGCCGATCCGTCGAGTGCGACGGCCGCACCCGTGAGCGCTCTTCGCGAAGCGCCGGCGACCGCGTTCGGCGGCGCGTTGCCTTCCACCGCCGTCACCACGGTCGTGTCGCGCGACGTTGCCGCGCCGTCGGAGACTTCGAGCCGCAACTGATAATCGCCGGCCACATCGGCGGTGAATCGCGCGAGAGGCTGCGTCGCGTTGACCAACGACGCTGTCGTCACGGCGCTGCCTTGCGGCGCGGCGGCGACGGTCCAGCGGTATGTGAGCGCTTGCGGCGCGCGGTCCGGATCGAAGCTGCGTGAGCCATCCACCGTCGCCTGCGCGGCGCGGCGGACGGACTGGCGCGGGCCGGCATCGGCGTTGGGCGGAATCGCGCCGCTGAACGCCGAGATCACGACTTCGTCCGCTTGGCTGTCGACGCCGGCCGTGGAAACGACGAGACGAGCCGTGTACGCGCCGTCGCGGTCGGGCCGGAACGTGGGACGCGGAAGCCGGTCGCCCGCGATCGTCGCGAGGCTTCCGGGTGGACGCGTCACCAGCGTCCAGCGATAGGTGAGTCCGCGTCCGGCCGGATCCAACGAAGCGGATCCGTCGAGCAACGTATGCTTACCGGTGCGGACGTTGCGGTCCTTGCCGGCGTCCGCGAACGGACCAGCCGTCTCGCCAATCACCGCCGTCGCGGTCGCCTTGATGGAAGCGTCGGTGAGCGACTGCACTTCCACGGTGATGGTCGATCCCTTGTCATCGCCCGCCGTTGCCTCGAGCAGCACGAGTCCAGTGGACGTCGCGGGAACTGTCACGGGCGCGACGAACTGGTCCGCGACGCCGGCTGCGTCGCGCAGCACGGATTGAACGCTGCCGGTCCTGCCGGTGATGCGGACGCGGTAGTCGTCCTCGAGCGTGCCGTTGTTGCGGAGTTCGAGCAGGAACGCCGTGAATCCGTTGGCGCCGGGCGCCTGGCGCGCGGGCTGGAATCCGGCCGACATGCTTTTCGACGCGGGCACGGCGATGCGAGTCTCGGCGCGCGCGCGGACCGCGTTGTTGGCGCGCGAATTCGCGCTCGCGAGCAGCGGCGTGTGGCCCAGCGCGAACGGCACGTTCGCGGCGATGGTCACTGGCACGTTCACCGTGCCGCCCGCGGGCACAGTCACGGACGCCGATCCGAGCGTCGCGAACAACGCGCCCGGACCCGCGAGCGCGAGGTCGAACGTGTCCTGTGCGGCGCCGCGGTTGGTCACCGCGAGTTGTGCGGTTCCGCCTGGCGCGACCGGATCCGGCGTGAGCGTGACCGCGACGCCTTGCGCGACCAGATTCAGCGTTCCCGCCGCCGCGCCCGTGATCGTCGCGTTCGCCGTGGATGTGGCTCGCGCGGTGACCGCCTTCGCTCCCGGCGCGGTCCCTTGCGCCGCGGTCACTAGCACGCGGATGTCGCGGAAGTTCGTGAGTCCGGGCTGGACCTCGACCTGCGCGGGCGTCAATGTGGCGGTGAGTCCGGCGGGCAACTGCACCGACGCGACGAAGGTCGCCGCCGTGTTGCCGGTGTTGGTAACGCGCATCGTGTACGTGACCGGAGTCGCGATGCCGCCGGTCTGTGCAGCGGGCGTCAGCGCGACATCCACACCCGTGATCTCGCGCGAAGTCTGTGCGCCGATGCCGCCCGTGCCCTGCAGAACGAGCGCGCCTTGCACGGATCCGCTGAACGCCGCCGAAGCCGCGCTGACCACGAATCCGTATGTACTCACCGCGGCCGCAAGTTCGGACCGCAGCGCGAGATCGACGTTCGCCGATCCGCCGGCCGGCACGGTGACTTGCGCGGGCATCGTGACCCACGACGGCGGAATTCCGCCGGCGCCAAGCGTGTAGGTTTGCGACGTGGAGCCGGGATTGCGAACTGTGAGCGTGTAGTTGGCCTGCTCGCCAGGAGTCACGGTTCGCGACGCGGGCGCGAGGCCGAGAATCTGCTCGCTGGTCACCGCGGCGGGCGGAAGCGCGATCGTGCCGTTGCCGAGCGCGGATGTGAAATCCACCGTGCCGCCAGAAGCGATCACGGTCCGCGATTCGCCCGCGCTCAGTCCGGTTACGTTCTCGCGCCAGGTCAGAGTCGACAGCGCGGGGTTGGTCCAGATCAGTTCGGTAAAGGCGGCCTGTTCGTTGGTGGTAGTGGGAGCGAGGTTGAACGAACCGGGCTCTACGGAGACGCCCGTGCCCTTGGGGACGCGGACGCGGGCCGTGTACTGTGGCGTTCCGCCGCCGTCCGTAATCTGGTACACAGCGAAGGTGTTGTTGTCGAAGCCGACGTAGAGGAAGTTGCCTTCCCTCCGCATGCTGTTGGGAACGGCGGGAACATCGATGGTGGTGATCACCGGGCTGGCGGGATTTCGCGCGTCCACCTTGACGAACACATTCTGGGTGGCGCTCCGCCGGGCGGAGAACAAATACTGGCGATCCCCCAGAACGACCCGGTTCGTGAAGACACCGCCGAAAATCGTTGGCAAAAGCGCCGTGGGCACGGTGTTGACCACCACCGGCGCCCTCGGGTTGGAGACGTCCAAGATGTAGAGCGCCATCGGACCGACGATCGTGCCGAGCGGGAAGCCCACGGTGAGCGGGTTGCGCCACCCTTCCACCGGCGCCAGACCCGCCGCCTGCGAGCCGGAAATCGCCGGCGCGAACGCTTGCCGTACGCCCGGAACGAGCGTCTCGCCCACGATCGTGGGAAGAGCCGGATCGGTGGTGTCGACGACGAGGACGCGGCCTGAGCCCACGGCCGTGTCCGGGCAGCTGGGCGTGGTGGTGCTTCCCACCAGCAGCGTATTCGCGTTGATGCGCGTGGCTCCGAACGTGGCGAAGTCTCCTCCATCGGTGGTGAACAGCGAGCGGTACATCGTGCCCACCACCGCCGGGATGGCGCCACTGGCGACCCCGACCGAGACCACGTCGCCCTTCTGGCTGAGGTACGCGCCGCCGAAGAAGAATCGGATGATGTTGGTCGACACCAGGAGGTGATCGCCCTGCGGAACCACTTCCAGGTTGATGAGCTTGTTGAACGCGGCGACGGAAGCGAACTGTGGATTCGCGGGATTCGTGAGGGTGTATCTGTTGATGGTGGCGTTGTTGATGGCGTAGAGGTTGCCGTTCGTGATGGCGCACGACTTGCCGGAGGTGTTGGAGTTCTGCTCGGCGTTCGCCGCTGCGATCACCGGGCTGCCTGGATTGGCCACGTTCACCGTGGTGATGTTCTCCGTCGTGCACGCGTAGACCAGGTTGCCGCTGGGGATCAGGTCAGTGGGTGAGCCAGTGACCGCAACCGACCCGAGCAGCGAGAGGTCCGCGGCGCCGCCGCCCGATGTGGAGTTGACCCGCAGCGTCGCCGTTACCTGTCCGTTGCCCGGAGCAAGCGCGGTGGGTGTGATCGCGAGAGAAGCCTCCACCGGCGTGCCGATCAGCAGGAATCCGGAGCCCGTGCCGCCAGGAATCGGCGCGCCCGTGGCTGCGTCGGAGACGGTGACTTCGAGCGTGTGCGGACCATTCGCGAGGCCTGTCGTGTTCAGGCTCCCGAGGTCCACCGTGGTGACCAGGTTCAGCAGCGAAAGGGTTGCGTTGACGGCAGGCTGGGTGCGGACCGTGGCGTTGGCGGAGTTCTTCACCGCCAACACGATCCTGATGTCGCGCGCCTGATTGGCCACGTTGGCGATGCGCGCGGCGACGTTGACGGACCCGCCCGCGGCGATGAACGCGGGCGTGGAAGTGACGGCGGCGACCTGGAGAAACTCGGTCCGCGCGGTGAAGGCGCCTTGCATGGTGCGAGCGCTGCCGGCCACGCCGTTGACGGAAGCCGTCACGTTGAAGGTGAACGGCTGAATGTTTGCCGTAGACGGAGTGATGGTGACGGCCGGATCGGTGGCGGGGTTCGATGGTACAAACTGGCCGGGAGCGAGTGTGATCGTTGTCCGGTTAATCGACCCGGTGACGCCCGCCGGCAGCGGACCCAATGCCAGCGTGTAGGTGGCCGCGACGGCGGACCGGTTCTGCAGCGCGATCTGGAACGTCGCGGGTCCGCCCGGTTGCGCCGTGGCGGTGTTGGGATTGAGGAAGAAATCAAAGTCGAACGCGACGGGCGAACTCAGCGCCGCCGCGAGGCGCCGGATGACGGCGTCGAGTTGGTCGAGCGCGGCCGGAACTCCGCCCGGCGCGGACGACGCGACAGCCGCGCGCGCCGTCGCGAGTTCGGCGGGGAAGTTCGCCAGGTACGGGGCGTTCATCTGGGCCGAGAGGAAATCGATGTACGTCAGCACCGCCGTGCGGTGTGCTCCGCTACCGGGATTCGCGGAGAATTCGGTGATCGCGCCGGACAAGTTCGCCAGCGTCGCGGCGATGTCGGAGCGTCCGGTCTGGTTCGCCGCCAGCGCGCCGTTGAAAGCGGACTGCGCTTGCGGCGCGTTGATCGTCACGTTGAGGCCCGTGATCGAGGTGAGTCCGTTGCCGAACGCGGCGTCGAAGCGTGTGATGATGGGCCTGCCGAGCGGCGCTCCGGATTGCGGCGTGAGCGTCAGGGTCTGCTCTTGCGTCTGGCCACCGGCGAGGTTGACGGACGGCGTGAGCCCCGCGAGCGCAAGTCCGGCGGGAACGAACGGCGTGATCGTGGCGGTCACGGCGGAGTTCCCCACGGAGCGGAGCCGCAATTTCGTGGTGACCGGAGCGGCGCCGGTGGTCGTGAGGTTCGCGGGCGTGGTGTCCATCGTGAGCGCGGCGATGGCGGGCACGGTGAAGGTGTCCGAGACTTGCGCGGAAAGCGCGGGCGCCGTGGTCGACGCCACGCGCGCGGTGAACGGGACTTGTGTACCGGCCGCGGGCAAGGATGTTCCGGGATCGAGGAAGAAGCCGAGGTTCGCGGATCCGCCGGGCGGGAGGTCGAACGTCGTGGGTCCCGTCGCGACGGTGAATCCGGACGGCAGTCCGGTGAACGAGAGTTGGAACGTGTTGGTGTTGGGTCCGAGATTGCGGATCGCGGCGCGATAGCCCGATGGCAGTTCGGCGCCGCCGAGCGGCAGCGTGAACATGGTCTCGCGCGAGAGCGTGATCGTCACGCCGGGCTGGGTTGCTCCCACGGAGACGGACACCTCGCCATGCGCCGCGAGGTTCGGGTCCGTGAGAGACGCCGCGCGCACGAACACGGGGAATACGCCGGATTGCGTTCCCGGCGCGGGCGTGACGGTCACTCGGCCCGCGTCCGTCATGGCGACGGTCCAGCCCGCGGGCGCTTCGGCGGTGAGCCGGTACGGCCCCGTGAGCGATGTCCGCGTCGAGAGATCGAAGCTCGCGGGCGTGTTCTGCGTCGCGTTGAGCGAAGCCGGCGCGCCCGCGGTTTGCAGCACGTGCGCCGCGGTTCCGGTGATGGTGAGCGCGTCGGTCAACGCGCCGCTCGCGACGCCCACCGTGCCCGTGTATCCGGCGAACGAAACGCCCGGCCCGAGATCAACGGGCGCTCCGGCCAGCGTCAGCGTGCCTGTCGCGGGCGTGATGGACAAGGCCGCGTTGGACGCCGTGATGGCGGTGTTGGCGGCGAAATCCGGCGCGGCCGACGGACCGCGTCCGGCGAGCGTGATCGTCGCGGCGGTGATCGTGTAGGTCCCCTCGGGCAGCGGGTTGCCGCCGAGCGTGAGTGAACCCGTGGTGATGCGCACGGTGGGCGCGCTGGTCAGCGTCGCGGTGTAGCTGGCCCAGTTGCCGGAGGCACCGAGTCCGGAGCCGGCGGGCGCGTAGAGTTCGAGGTCGCCTTGTCCGGAGAGGGCGTAGTTCGTGTTGCCGGACGCGGTTGCCCGCACGGGTGCGCCAGCGGTGAAGGCTGCCACGCCCGTGCCGACGGGCTGGCTCGCCGCGTTGCGGATGGTCGCGTTGGCGGCGTTGATCGACGTCACGTTGAACTCGGTGGACGCGGCCGAGGTCCAGGTGGCGGTGAGCGAGCCAGCGAGCCGCGTTGCCGGACTCTGCACGGTTCCAGACAGGGCTCCGGCGGACGCGTTGCCTGTGCGCGTGACATCGCGCGTGTCGAAGGCGGGGCGTGTGAAGGGTACGTTCAGGTCCTGGCCGACGAGCGATCCGGCTAGGGGTGGATCGATCACCAGGCCCACCGCGGCGCCCACGGCCGCGGCGCCCCCCGCGGTGACCGCGGACGTCGCGGCCGCGTTTGCGACGGTCAAGACTACACTGCCCAGCTTGGTGAACAGTTGCACGGCCAAGATGTATGCGCCGCCCATCGCGGCCAGGACCGCGCCCACGCCGATTACGCCGGCGGCCACCGCGCATCCGACGTTGCCAGCCTTGAGGCATTGCAGGGCGATTATCGCCGAACCGAAGCCTAGAGCCCCGGCCAGGATGAACGAGCCAACGTATGAAGCGGAAAGGGCGACAATGTTCGAATGCGTGCCGTCCTCGGCCGTGTCCTGCGTGGCGCCCGTTGCCGCATCGGTCTCGAGCCATGCCATCCGCGCCTGTCCGCCAATGACCGGCGCGCGGGCCGGCGCCAGCACCACCTTGCCTTGCCGCAATGCGACGGAAATGCGCGCCTTCGCATCATCAGAATACGCCGCGCCCGCTACCTTGTGCGCCGAGAGAGAGTCATAGACGATCAGGTCAATGCGCTGCGCTTTCGCCGCCTCGAGCACGCCGATCGCACTGAACGACGCGCGGAGGACAACATTGGAACCCTGAATCGTGAGCGATTGGAAAAGTTGGCTCTCCACCACGGAGAGCGTGATGCCCCACTGGAGCTGAAACTGTATCGCTGCTTTCGATACCTGCCCGGGCGCCGCGATGCCCCGCACGTCGTCCTTTTGTCTGTCGATGCCGAGTTCGAGCGTCGAAGTGGCTGCGCCGGGTTTGATCGCCGCCGTGCTGAGAAGAACGCGAGGACTCGTATGGTAAGCCTTCACCACCTGCGAACCGGCCACGATGGGCAGCAACTGATCGCTTGATGCGAGGTATGACGCGGCCAACGCCTGTGTCAGTCCGATTAGCCGCATCCGCAGCGCGAGACCCAGTTGCCCCTGCCGCGCCTGATCCGCCGGCGCGTTCGAGTTGAGATTCACGCCGCTTGCCGCCGCGGCTTGCCGTTCTTGCAGCAGCGCTTCCCGCTGCGCCAGCACCGCGCCCGCTTCCAACGGAACCAGCGACGAATCGAGGCGGATCGTCACGTTGTCGAAGCTCGAGATGGCCGGAGTGGCGCTGGCGGGAACGGTGACCTGCGCCGTGGAGAGTCCCTGCCGCGCCGCGAATCCGATGCGGTCGAACAGCGTGCGCTGGAACGTGCGGGCCGGACCCGCTGGTCCGCGCACGTCGAACTCGAGGAAGACGCCGGTGAGGACCTGCGATCCGAAGGGGAAGTTGGTGAGCGTCTCCTGATAGTCCGTGCCGCGGATCAGAGGATCGTCGCCGATATCGAGATCGTTCTGTCCAATGAGCAGGTACGGCGAATACGTGTGCGTCAGGGATGAGAACACGATTGCGCCGATTTGCCGCGTGTCCACGAGGTGACCGAGCGTCAACGGCTGGCCCGCGACTTCGCACGCGTTCACGGTGTGTTCGAGGACCTTCGCGGTGGACGTGCCTGGGAACAGGAAGCTGGTGTACGTTTCCGCGTTGAGCCGGATCGTCACCTTGTGGCGCAAGTTGTCCGGGATCTCGTTGAACGTCGACGCCGCGGTGGTGAACGCGTTGCCCGGCTGCGACGCGGCGAACGACGGATCAAGATCACGGAAGCCGGATCCGTCGTCGTACTGGACCCAGAAGTGATCGGCAGCTTCGGCGAGCAGCGTCGTGTCCGCGAGCGGATTGCTCACGGTTTCGCCCTGCGCGACGAATCCGGCGACGCTGGTCCGCGCCGGGAACATCGACGCGATGATCTGCCGGGCTTGATCCGCGGCGAGCGATCCGCGCGCGTAGCGAGCTGGAATGCCCGCCGCGCGCAGCATCGCGATCAGCAGGCTTGCCTTGTCGGTGGAATTGCCGGCCTTGCCCCACAACGCGCCGCGCGCGCCGCGCAACGATCCGGCGTAGACTTCGTTGCCGATGCTGTCGCGCACGTAGCGGAACATCGCCGTGGGATCGAAGCCCAGTTCGGCCGCCTTGGCCGCGACGGACACATCGGCCGGATTCGCGTCCGGTGTTGCCGCGATCGTCCCGGCGGCGATGGGCGCGGTCCGAAGCGCGGCGGGCGCGGCGGCGTTGGCGAATCCGCGTCCGGCCCAATATGCATGCACCTTCGCGCCTTCATCGAGCCGCGCGGGCGGAGCTCCGGGGAAGGCGACCGTGACCTGCACGTTGGCGGATCCGGTGGCGGGCAGCGATCCGAGTTGCCAGGCGAGTTCCGCGCCGGAGCGGTCCGGCGCCGGGGACGCGGAGACGAGGGTCACGCCCGCGGCCAACGCGACGGTGAGCAAGACGCCGTCCACGGGCTGGTCGCGCAGGTTGTAGGCCGAGTACGTGATCGTGACCTGTCCGTTGGCGACCTCGGACACGGTTGCCGGAGACAAGCGCCGGCTGGCGGCGATCACGGGGCGGTAGTCGTTGGCGGACTGGATTTGCAGCAGTCCCGGCGTGGCTTCGTTCGTGGACGCGCTTTTCGCCACCAGCTCCGCGGCCGCCGGCTGCACGGCGGGTGTGGGAGCCGCCGCCGGCCGCGCGAGCCCCTCCGCCGCACGAAGCTCGCGCTCCGCCAGTTGAAACACCAGCGCGAAGGAGACGAAGCAGGCCAACGGACCACGAGTCGACTGCCACATCGAAGGACACCTCCAAGGGGGGATACCCTGAGTGTCGTTTCGAGCGGAAACATCACGGCGCGCGTCCCGCGATTCTACCGGACGCGAAATTCAGCGAACCCAACCGGCTCACCCGCAAGGGTCTTCACGGCTAATTCATGCAGTCCTGGTGCTAGTAGTCCTGGGTCGAGCCGTGGCGAAAGCTCGGGCGGATCGCCGCCCGGTTGGACGGGTCCCCTCCACACGGCGACGCCTTGCCGGCTCACCTCGGCGCGGAACTCGCCGGGCGGTTCGTCCGGATCCCACGCCACGCGGATCTCCAAGGCGGAACCGGGCGTGACGCGAACCTCCGGGATCGCCGCCGGTCCGCGCGTCCGCGTGAGACGCAGCCGGACTACCGCGGTGTCACCCGGCGCCGGTCCGCTTCCCCAGTACATCGAACCCACGGCGAGCGCAAGGACGAGGCTCGCGGCGACAGCCCAAAACAGGACACGCGAGACCCGTGCCGGACCGCGGCGGCGCGCGAGTAACTCGGCAGCCGCCAACCGCTGGCGTTGCGCGGGCGTCCGCAACAGGTGGCGATCGAAACCGGCTCGCAGCGCGTCCGGCAGCCCTCCCCGCACGTACGCGTCGTACAACTCGGTCTCGGCGTCGAGCACGCGGTCGAACGCCTCGGGATCCTCGACGATGCGCTTGCCCAACCGCTCGCGCTCGTCCGGGTTCATGCGGTGCAGAAGATAGTCGATCTCCACCGCGTACTCTCGAGTCAACGGATTCAATCGATGGTCCTTTCTCTATTAGTGACGCCGAGCCCGGATTCATCACGGCCTCCGCAATCCACGAGGCAACGTTCGAGCCTGGCGCGGACGCGGAGCGCGCGATTGCGGAGCGAGTTGACGGAAATGCCCATCTCGCGCGCCAAGCGGGCGCGGTTCCGGATGCGCTCGCCGGCGTCGCCCTCGTAATAGCGCAGCACCAGGGAACGGCTTTCCGCGGGCAATTCGGCGAGGCACTGGTCGAGGTGCTGCTCCGCTTTCGCCCAATCCCGCGGTTCGTCCTTGGGCTGCGGCGCCGCGATGTCGGGCAATGTGGACGCCCGCTTGGCCTCGGCCCTGCGCCGCTCGCGCGCGAGCAGCCGCGCGATGCCCGCCACATATCCCGCAGGACTGTCGACCCGCTCGCCGGCAGCGATCCTTCGCGCGAGGCGCGTGAGGCATTCGTCCGCCAATTGGTCGTCGTCGGCGGTCCCTTCCCACTCGAAGTAGCGCACCAAGCGTTCGCGCAACTCCTCGTAGCGGACGGCCGCGTTGTCGCGGTCCGAATCCAGTCTCGCGAGCAACGCGTCGAACTGCGCGCGGTCCAGCGGCAAGGCGCTCAACGCCATTCTCCATGCAGCGTCACGCCGGCCCAGAAGTACGGATGCTTCCAGCGCGGATCGGCGCGGATGGCGAGCTGAGCCTCTCGCAGCGCGCGTCCCGGAGCGAGCTTCCTCCCCATCAGCCCTCCGTGGAAGCGCCTCATCAACTCGGCTGTCGCGCGATCGTCCACGTCCCACAGCGTGGCGACGACCGCGGCCGCGCCGGCGTAGAGGAATCCGCGCGTCAAGCTGAGCAGCCCTTCGCCTGGCATGTCCGCGCCCGCGGCGGACCGGCACGCGCTCAACACCACCAACCGCGCGCGCAGGTCCAAGTCGTAGATCTCTGGCAGGCGCAGAAAGCCGTCGATCCGCTTTCCGGCGGCGTCGTACCGCGAAAGTTGAATGCCGGACAACTCCGGGCGATTCGAGTCCGCCGTCGCGTGCGCGGCGAAGTGGATGATCCGGAAACTGGAGAGCGGCGCGCGAGAGAGCCAGGCGCGCGAAGCCTCGTGTCCGGTGGCGAGGGACACGTTCTCGCGCCCGGCGATCGCTGCTACATATCCGGCTTCGATGCCCGAGAACCGCAGCCGCGGCAGATCGCCGGGATCCGGCGCCGTGCCAGCCGACGGGCTGGAGTAGACCGGATCCGCCACGATGGCAACGGTTCGCGGAGCGATTGGGCGGCGCGCGAGTTCCGGCCGCATCAACGCGAGGGCTGATATCGACGGAATCTGGACCACTTCGATCGACGGCGCAAGCAGGGCGAAAGGGACCGATTCCAGCGGGCCGTCGGCGGCCACGAGCAGACGCTCCGCGGGTGCGATCGAAGACTGAAACGGCGCCAGCAACAGCCGCGTCAGTTCCGCCGTTTCCGCCTCGGTGCCGCGCCGTGACGAGACCGCGTCGAACAGCGCGCGGGTCCGCCGCTCGAGTTCGTCCCTCGCGGGCAACGCCGCGTGTTTCGCGCCGGACTCGGACACGAGCCAAGCATGCCCGCCGGAACGCCCCGTCATCAAGCGA
>Ga0194132_10003871_pt1 | contig 26061 bp, 10 predicted proteins | sample TA2KigOf80mmetaG_FD_148612 | JGI IMG/M metagenome (GOLD analysis project Ga0194132, IMG submission 148612) | Freshwater microbial communities from Lake Tanganyika, Tanzania - TA2015054 Kigoma Offshore 80m | ecosystem: Environmental > Aquatic > Freshwater > Lake | place: Tanzania: Lake... | reverse complement strand
AATCGTGCCGTGGATGTCGGTGAGGCGGAAGTCGCGGCCCTGGTAGCGGTAGGTCAGACGCGTGTGGTCGACTCCCATCAGATGCAGAATCGTGGCGTTCAGGTCGTGGACGTGCACGGGGTTCTCGACGATGTTGTAGCAGTAATCATCGGTAACTCCGTACGTGAGGCCTTTCTTCACGCCCGCTCCGGCCATCAGCAGCGTAAAGCAGCGCGGATGATGGTCGCGGCCGTAGTCGGTCTCGGTCACACCTCCCTGCGAGTAAATCGTGCGACCAAACTCGCCTCCCCAAACAATCAGCGTGTCCTGGAGCAGGTTGCGCTGCTTCAAGTCGGTGATCAGGGCGGCGGTTGCCTGGTCGGTGTCGCGGCATTGGCCTTTAATCGCATTCGGCAGCCCGCCGTGATGGTCCCAGCCCATGTGGAACAGCTGAACGAAGCGGACATCACGTTCCGCCAGTCGTCGTGCCAGGAGGCAATTCGCCGCGTACGATCCCGGACGCGACACATCCGGGCCGTACATCTCCAGCACATGTTTTGGCTCGTCCTTCAAATCCAGAAGCTCCGGAACGCTCGACTGCATCCGGAACGCCATTTCGTACTGAGCAATTCGTGTCGCGATCTCCGGATCTCGCAAGGCATCGTGATGCTGCGCGTTGAGTGACTTGAGTCGGTTGAGCGTGCTGCGGCGGGCGACCGGGTCGATGCCGGGCGGATTCGAAAGGTAGAGCACCGCGTCGCCCTGGTTGCGGAACTTGACGCCCTGGTGTACGGTCGGCAGAAATCCCGAGCCCCAGAGCCGGTCGTAGAGCGGTTGATCGTCCGGCCGTCCCGATCCAAACGACGTCAGCACGACATACGTCGGCAGGTCCCGATTCTCGCTTCCCAGTCCGTAACTCGCCCAGGCTCCGATGCTGGGGCGACCGGCCAGCTGCGAACCGGTCTGACAAAAGGTAATCGCCGGGTCGTGGTTGATAGCCTCGGTATGCAGCGTACGAATCATGCACAGTTCGTCGACGACCTTGGACATGTGGGGCAGAATCTCGCTGAGCCACATGCCGCATTCACCGTGCTGAGAAAACTTGAAGATGGAGGGAGCGACGGGAAACTTCGCCTGCCCCGAAGTCATCGTGGTCAGCCGTTGTCCCATGCGGATCGAGTCGGGAAGATCGGTCCCACGTTTGTCGGCCATCACGGGTTTTGGATCAAAAAGGTCCATCTGCGAGGGAGCACCTGACTGAAACAGGTAAATGATTCGCTTCGCTTTCGCAGCATGATGCGTGGCCGATTGCGCCATCGCCGCAGGCTGCAGCAACGATGCCAGTGCCGCAGTGCCCACTCCGGCGGCGGAAGTCCGCAGAAAGGTGCGGCGATTAAGAAAATCGGCGAATTCGAAGCGATGAGGCATGGAGCACCGTCGTTTGGGTACGTGTCGTCCCGAAAGAAGGCATGGCGGTCATTCCCGCGTTACGACCTCGTCCAGGTTCAGCAGCACATTCGCCGTCAGCGCGTAAGCCGCGAGTTCCGTTGGGCGGAGTGACTCAGGGCTTTTGCTCGTGCCGACGCTGAGGTACTGTGTTGCTGTTTCGGGCGCCCTCTGGAATCGAGCGAGATCCTCGTTCAGACCGTCGACCAACACCTGGAGTTCGTCGTTTGTCGGTCGCCGCGCTGTCGCCAGACGAAACCCGTACGTCAGTCGTTCTTCCGCGGACGAACCGCCCTCGGTCAGCATCCTTTCGCCCAACTTGCGGGCCGCTTCGACGTAGGTTATCTCGTTCAGCAAAGCCAGCGCTTGGAGCGGCGTATTGGTCCGCGAGCGTTTGACGGTGCAGACTTCCCGAGCGGGGGCGTCGAACAGCATCAGCGACGGGGGCGGAGCGGTGCGTTTCCAGATTGTGTACAGTGTTCGCCGATAGAGACCGGCGCCGGAGTCCGGTTTGTATCCTCGCAGATCACCGTAGCGACTCGTTTCATCCCATACGCCTTCGGGCATGTAGGGACGAACGCTGGGACCGCCGATCGTCGGTACCATTAGTCCGGAAATCGCCAGCGCCTGATCGCGGGTTGTTTCTGCCGGCAGTCGCAGGCGCGGACCGCGGCTCAGTAGGCGGTTCTCCGGGTCGTCGACCGGAACCAACACCGCGCTCTGGCGATAGGTCAGACTCATGACCATCAACTTCTGCATGGCCTGCATATCCCACTTCGCCGCGGCTTTTCCGGCGACGGCGGGCAAGGTCGTCGCCTCCATGAACTCGGCCGCCAGCCAGTCGAGCAGTTCCGGATGACTTGGCGATTCCGATTGCGAACCCAGATTCTCCGTCGTTCGGACCAGGCCCGTGCCGAAGAATCGCTCCCAGGCACGATTCACCCAGACTCGGGCGGTCAACGGGTGTTCGCGTGACGCGAGCCACTGGGCAAGCCCGAGTCGATTCAGGGGCGCCCCCGCAGGCAACGACGGAAAGGCACTGGGTACGCCGCGTTCGACCTTATCTCCCGGCTGATCGTACTGGCCTCGCTTGAGGAAAAAGGCCTCGCGCGGCATGGGCAGTTCCTTCATCACCATGACGGTCGGAACGGAGGCTTCATATTCGGTCACCGCCTTCTTCGCAGCGGCGATGGCTTGTTCCGCCTGCTTGATCTCGGCATCGGCGTATTCCCGGAAATGAGCCGCGATCTCTTCGAGCTGTGCCTGTGTGCGATCGGATTTGCGCGTGGCGATGGCCAGACGCAGTGACGCAGGAATCGAGGCTGTGTCGAGTTTCACTTTCTCCACGGGCCAACTGGTCGTCGAAAATCGGAACCGTCCGATGTTGTGGCCGCCGATGGCATCGTGCCGGAGCTGAATGGTGATCGTCGCATCGGGTGGCACGGCAACCGGCGCTGCGAAGAGAAACATCGCTTTGCGATTCTCACGCTTCGTCGGGCCATCGACCGCCCAACCTTTGGAGTTTCTGCCCTGCCGCGTCGACTTGCCGTCGACAATCGCCTGCACGGGCCAGCCCGGCTGATCGTAGTCCGAGACTGCTCGATTGATCTCTGCGTTAATCGGAGTCGCGAGGGTCGGAGCTGTGATGACGGCGTCGACATCGGTCAGGACGAAGTTGCCGTTGGGATATCTTCCGAGACTCATGTTTGGCAGCGACGGATCAGGAAATGCCTCGAGCAACAGCCCCGTCATCGTTCCCGCGGCAATCGGCCCGATGATCTGGTACTCGTCGTTGGCCGGGTTCGTGCCGCTGGCAAGCCAACTATCGTCAGGTTGTTTCGTCAACGTTGCGCCACCAAGGCTTTTGACTTCCGCCGGCACGAAGCGGCGCCAAATCTCCGGATTGCTGTCCAACTGCTTTGCGAACTCGAGCTCCCAGAGTGCCTGGCGCGCTTCGGACGTAGTCATGAGCGAAGCCAGCTTCGCTTCGGCGGCCGGGATCGCCTGCTGGAGCTGCTCCAACCGCAGTTCATGTTCGGTGGAGGGAATCTTTTGCACCGGACGGGTGTTTCCACCTTCCACCTCGAGCACACCTGATTCATCGATCGAGTTGAAGAAGGCGAAGAGCTGATAGAATTCCTTCTGAGAGATCGGATCGTACTTGTGGTCGTGACAGCGACAGCAATTCAGCGTCATCGCCATCCATGTCAGTCCCGTCGTCTCGATACGATCGATGACGGTTTCGACGAACCACTCTTCCTGAATCCGACCGCCTTCGCCATTCAGCTTGACGTTTCGATGAAATCCGGTGGCAACGATCTGGTCGCGCGCCGGGTTGGGCAGCAGGTCACCGGCCAGTTGTTCAATCGTGAACTGATCGAACGGGAGGTTTCGATTGAAAGCGGCGATCACCCAGTCTCGCCAGGCCGACATCTGTCGCGATGAGTCGACCTGAAACCCGTTGCTATCCGCGTAGCGGGCGAAATCCAGCCACTGCTGAGCCATTCGTTCGCCGTAGTGCGGCGAAGAGAGCAGGCGGTCGACGACCTTCTCGAAGGCGTCCGGCGCCGGGTCCATGAGAAAGGCATCCATTTCGGCCGGCGTGGGCGGCAGGCCGGTCAGGTCGAGGGTGACGCGGCGAATCAAGGTCTCACGCGTGGCTTCCGGCGCGGCGGTCATTCCTTCCTGCCGCAGGCGATGACGGATGAAAGCATCGATCGGGTTGGTAACTCCTTCCACCGTTGGTACGGTTGGTCGTGCCACGCGCTGGAAGGCCCAGTGTTCCTGGTGCTCAGCACCTTGCTGGATCCACAGTTTGAGCGTTTCGAGCTGTTCGGGCTTGAGGACCTTTCCGGATTTCGGGGGTGGCATGACGCGATCCGGATCGGTCGAGGTCACTCGTTTCCAGAGTTCGCTCGCTTCCAGGTTCGCCGCCACGACGGCTGGTCCCGAGTCGCCCCCTTGCTGTGCTGCCGCCACCAGATCCAGCCGTAGTCCGCCCTGCCGCTTCGACTCATCGGGACCATGGCATTGAAAGCAAGCATCCGAGAGAATCGGACGCACTTGGCGATCAAAGCGGATTTTCGAATCGGCACGGACGGGGCAGTTCGACGCCAACATCAGCGCAACCGGGAAGATGATCATCAACTTCGACATGACATGCTCCGGTGCTCCCCGTTGAGTAATGCGCAATTCGACCACGACCGCCACAATCCCGTAAATCAATCTTAAATGGTCGGACTGAATGTCACCATAGAGCAGGGCGTGGGAGCCTTGCCGCGCGACGGAAATAAAGGAGCCACATTAGGCCACCGAGGGCACGGAGTGGCGCCGCTTCGCTCACACCTCGAAACTCGTTTCGAGCCCCGGATGCAATCGGTTCAACCGAATTCCCAAATCTCCCAGGCCCTAGCCGATCCGCCCTTAACGACGGCACGACGATTAGTCGAGCCGAGTCACGAAACAAGTTTCGTGCTACGGTCGTATCCCAATGGCGCGACGACGGAACCGGACGCTATAATGGGCGAGCATTTTTCGCCCCGTGACTGGCTCGCAAGGGTCTCTCGATGAACAGCTTTCTTCGTTGTCTCGCGCCGTTCGCGATCTACGCGACGATGTCAATCCCTTGGGCGTTTGCGGCATTGGCCCAGTCGGATCCCCCCAGCTTCGCTGCAGATGTGCGGCCGATCCTCTCCCAGTATTGCTTCAAGTGCCACGGACCCGACAACGAGACGCGCCGAGGCGGCGTGCGACTCGACAAACCCGAATCGGCGATCGCCGCCGCCGAATCGGGTGCTCGACCGGTCGTCCCGGGCGATGTCGCGGCCAGCGAACTGGTGCGCCGGATTCGCTCCTCCGATCCCGACGAAGTCATGCCACCGTCGTCCACCAAGATGACGTTGACCAACACCCAGAAGGAAATCTTAGAGAAATGGATCGCCGGTGGCGCCAAATACACGGCGCACTGGGCGTTCGTCCCACCGCGAGACTCCTCCGTGCCGGTTGCCGCCGAGCCGACGTGGAACGAGCGAACGATCGATCGCTTCGCACTGGCGAAACTCAAGGAGAAGGGACTGTCTCCCAATCCACCGGCCGATCCTTACGAGGCCATCCGCCGCGTCTACTTCGACCTGATTGGCTTGCCGCCTCCAGTCGAGGCGGCGGACGCCTTTGCCGCCGATCCCAGCGACGCAGCCTACGAAAAACTTGTCGACCATCTGCTCGGCCACGCCGGATACGGCGAGCGCTGGGCCCGCAAGTGGCTCGACCTCGCTCGTTACGCCGACACCAACGGCTATGAAAAAGATAAGCCCCGAACGGTCTGGCCCTATCGCGATTGGGTCATCGAGGCGCTGCAGAACGACATGCCATTCGATCGATTCACCGTCGAGCAACTCGCCGGCGACATGCTGCCGGATGCGAACTTGTCGCAACGCATTGCCACGGGCTTTCACCGCAACACGATGCTCAATGAGGAAGGAGGCATCGACCCGCTCGAATTTCGCTTCCATGCGATGACCGACCGCGTCTCGACCACAGGGACGGTCTGGTTAGGCCTGACGCTGATGTGTGTTCAATGTCATTCGCACAAATACGATCCGATCGCCCAGACGGAATACTATGGACTCATGGCGCTGCTCGACAACGCCGACGAGCCGGAACTGCCGATCCCGGATGCCAGCGTCGAGGCAAAGCGACCCGAGATTGAGGCCAGCGTCGCCAGGTTGACTCGCGGGTTGCCTGATCGCTTCCCTGTCGCCGAGGACTACGAGTGGACTGTTACGACCGGCGACGCGAAAGCGGAATCGGGAGTCACGGTCGTTTCGCGGGACGACGGCGCTTTCTTTGTCCAAGGTCCGCCCGCCGACACCGATCGCTACGTCGTGACGCTTGGAGCGAAAGCCGGCGCGTGGACGTCGTTGCGGCTCGAAGCACTGGCCGATCCCGGTTTGCCGAGTAAAGGTCCGGGCCTCACGCCCCACGGCAATTTCGTCGTGACGGAGTTGTCGGCCAAGGTCGTCGCGGAAGGGCGGCCCGATCGAGAAATCCAAATCGCCGAGGCGACGGTCGATTTTGCCCAGGATCAGTTTCCCGCAGCCGAGATGCTCGACGGCAAGCCGAACACTGGTTGGGCAATCCATGGACCGGGCGAGTGGAACGTTAACCGGACGGCGACATTTCGTTTTTCCGAGCCCCTAATGCTTGCCGGCGGTGAGCGTCTTGTCGTCGTCATCGACCAGTCTTACGGCGGCAAGCATCTCCTGGGCAAGTTTTCGCTGTCGCTCGGCAAGCCGGTCGATTCCACCGTTCCGCTTGCCCGGCGCCGGCAGGAGGCGATCAACCGCGCATTCGCGCAGTGGGTCGCCAGTGAGATTCCCAAAGCCGGTCAGTGGGGCGTTCCACGCGTCGCCAAGGCCCGAAGCAACCTGCCGCTGCTCACCATTCAGGACGATCAATCGGTACTCGCCACCGGCGATTTCACAAAGAGCGACCTTTACGAGGTTGCGCTGGCGGACGTGCCGGCCGGAGTTACCGCGATGCGGCTCGAGGCGATTCCCGACGAGCGTCTTCCGCGCGGCGGACCGGGCGCCGTGTATTACGAAGGGCCCCACGGTGATTTTTATTTGAGTGAAGTCGAAGTCGAGGCCGCGGGGCAGGTCGCCAGGCTCGTCGAGGCAACGCAGTCGTTCGCCAGTGGTGGCCACGTCGCCGCCAAGTGTATCGACGGGGATCAGCAGTCGGGTTGGTCGATCGACGGCGGTCAAGGTCGACTGCATGTTGCCGTGTTCAAACTGGCAGAACCGACGCGAGCGGCGGGGCCGATGAAGATCAAAATGCTGTGCGAACGCTACTATGCTCCAGGCATGGGACGATTTCGCTGGTCGTACACGACCGAGTCCGCCGTGGGGCCGGCGAATGACATGCCCGAGCGGGTGACCGACCTGTTGCGCAAACCGACGGACCAATGGTCGGCCGACGAACGGGCGATCGTTTTCGACCGGTTTCTGCAAACGACGCCCGAGCTGAAAGCGGCGCGTCAGGAAATCGACGGTCTCAAGGCGTCGCTGGCCGCTCGGACAACAACGCTGGCAATGCGGGAACGCCCGGCCAACAATCCGCGGCCGACGTTCCGTCGGCATCGCGGCGAGTACTTGCAGCCGCGCGAGCAGATCACTCCCGGTACGCCGGTGTTTCTGACGACGGCCGACAACCCGGCGCCCGGAAACCGATTGGAATTCGCCCGCTGGCTCGTGTCGCCCGCCAATCCCCTGACCGCTCGCGTAACGGTGAATCGGGCGTGGGAGTCGTTCTTCGGCCGTGGGTTGGTTCGCACGAGCCAGGACTTTGGTTATCAGGGGGAACTGCCTACCCACCCGGAACTGCTCGACCATCTGGCGTTGCAGTTTGTCCGCGACGGCTGGTCGCTCAAGAGGCTTCACAAGTCGATCGTGATGAGCCGCGTCTATCGCCAGTCGGCCGTCGTTCGCAAGGAGGCCGCAGAGCGTGATCCCGACAATCGTTGGCTCTCGCGCGGTCCGCGCACGCGACTCGAAGCCGAACAACTCCGCGATGGCGCGTTGGCGGTTGCGGGTCTGCTGTCGAGTAAGCGGAGTGGTCCGAGCGTTTTTCCGCCGCAGCCATCGACCATCACCACGGAAGGTGCCTATGGGCAGTTCGCCTGGAACGTCAGCGCCGGCGAGGACCGCTGGCGCCGGAGTCTCTACACGTTCACCAAGCGGACGACACCATTCGCTTTTTTTGCGACGTTCGATGCTCCCAGTGGCGAAGCCTGTGTCGCTCGCCGCGAATCGACGAATACTCCCTTGCAAGCGCTGTCGCTGTTGAACGACGTATCGATGATCGAGGCCGCGCGGGCCCTGGGAAAATGGGCCACGGAGCACTCGCCCGACGATTCTGTGCGCGCGTCGGCGCTCCTGCGGCGGACAACCACACGCCCTCCCAAGTCACGCGAAGTCGAGGCGATTGTCGCTTACGCGCGGCGGCAGCGAGAGCGCATTGCCAACGGCGAGATTCCGGCCGCCAAGATCGTCGGCGACACGGGCGTGCCTGCGGCAGCGACGGAACGGGCGGTGTGGACGCTCGTCGCCCGCGTCGCCTTGAATCTCGACGAAGCGATTGTCAAATAACGCCCCCGTCGACCCGAACCAAACCAAATCGCACCGACCGAACCATACCGCATCAATCGTCCGATGGAGTCGACCATGCACCTGCAACACCCAACCGCCGTGGCCCGTCGGCACTTTCTGCATGAATGTGGAATAGGGCTCGGCAAGGCGGCACTCGCCGGCCTTCTCGCGGGTTCCACGTTGAACCGAGTCCCCGCCGCGGAGCGAACCGATCCGCTCGCACCCAAGGCGCCTCACTTCGCTCCCAAGGCCAGGCGGGTAATCCACCTGTTCATGGCTGGCGCTCCGAGTCAGCTCGATCTATTTGACAATAAGCCTGAGCTGAAGAAACTCGAAGGCAAACCGTTGCCGCCGTCGGTCATCATGGGTCAGCGATACGCCTTCATTCGTCCGGACGCGGCGGTGATGGGGCCTCGATTTGAATTTGCGCGGCACGGCGCCTGCGGGATGGAGTTCTCCGCCGCGTTTCAGCATCTGCCAAAAATCGCCGACGAGATCACTTTGATCCGCTCCGTCCGCACCGACCAGTTCAACCACGCCCCGGCCCAGATCTTTTTGAACACGGGATTCTCGCAGCCCGGCCGCCCGAGTATCGGCAGCTGGGTCCTGTACGGTCTGGGCGCCGAGACCCAGGAGTTGCCGGCGTTTGTCGTGATGTCGACGGGAGCCGGAATCAGCGGCGGCGCGGCCAACTGGTCCAGCGGCTTCCTGCCGACGCTTTACGGCGGCGTTCGCCTGCGGAACCAGGGCGATCCGATTCTCAACGTCACGAGTCCCGACGGAATCGATGCGACGGCGCAGCGCGACGCCCTGGACACGATCGGCCAGTTGAACCGCGAACGCCTGCAGACGCTGGCCGATCCGGAGATCGCCTCGCGGATCGCCAGCTACGAGATGGCTTTCAAGCTGCAAACCAGCGCGCCGGAACTGATGAACCTCAAGAGCGAATCGGCCGAGACGCTGGCACTGTACGGCTGCGATCCGGAGAAGCCGTCCTTCGCCCGCGCGGCGTTGCTGGCACGGCGAATGATCGAGCGGGGCGTGCGCTTCGTTAACATCTACCACGAAGGTTGGGACGCGCACAGCGACGTCGTCGGCAATCACAAAAACAACCTGGCTCAGACGGAGCAGGCGACAGTGGCGCTGGTTTCAGACCTCAAGCGGCTAGGCCTGCTGAACGACACGCTGGTTATCTGGGGCGGCGAATTCGGCCGCACTCCGATGGTCGAGACAAACGCCCTGCTCGGCCGGTCGCAAGGCCGGGACCATCACCCCCAGGCCTACACGATGTGGCTGGCCGGCGGCGGCGTGAAGGCCGGTTATCAACACGGCGGAACCGACGACCTGGGCTTCCACGTCTCGGAAGATCCCGTCCACACCCACGACCTGCAGGCGACGATTCTGCACGTGCTCGGCTTCGACCACGAACGGCTGACCAACCGCCACGCCGGTCGCGACTTCCGATTGACCGACGTGCATGGACACGTGGTGGAAAAACTGCTGGCGTAGCGCCGCGGGTCAGGGCTGACAAGAGCACTCATGGTCGTGGCAGGGGCTTCCCGCCCCTGTCTGACATCGTCAACAATGTCACTTTGTATATGTTGACAGTGGTGCATCCGGCTGGGGCTGGAAGCCCCAGCCAGGCACGAAGCCCCAGCCACGAGGTACACACCGCAGTCCATTTCTTCACCATCAGCGATGATCCAAACATGTTTCGAGTCTCCGCGTTCGCGTCGTGTTGGCTTCTGGCTACCCATCTGCTCCTTGCCGCCGAGGAGCGTTCCGCGCATACAAAAATCCTGGTCGAGGCGGAAGCTCGACTGCAAGCGATCTATGACAACCGGGAATTCGCACCGGCCTCGTTTTCCGGAAAGTGGCTGCGCGACAGTTCCGGTTATCTGGTGCTGGAAAAGGGCCCGGAAGATCATTTGCTTGCGCTGATCAAGTACGACGTCGCAAGTGGAGCACGATCCGTGCTGATCGGCAGTGAGCAGTTGGTGATCAAGGGCACCACGGACAAGCTCGTGATCGATGACTTTGGACAGTCGCCAGTCCCCACCCAGTTCTTGCTTCAGGCACATGCCACTGCACCGCATCAAGCCGGCTATTGGCTATTCGACTCGGAATCCGGTGCACTCCGCAAGATCGACGCCAGAATCACACGGCTTTCCTGGCAAAGCACATTTTCGCCCAACGGCGACCGGATTCTGTTCGGACGTGGTCCCGATCTTTATCTGTACGATCTGGTCAGCGAACAGCAGATTCGGTTGACGGAGTCGATCGATCGCGGCGTGGTTGAAAACGGCGTCCAGGGTGGATGGAGTCCCGACGGAGAACGCGTGCAGGCAAGATGGAGCCCCGACGGAGAGCAGATTGCCTATGTGCAATCGGATACGTCGCAGCTTCGACAACGTCCTGTGATCCGCCCGACCGACCCGACGTATCCGGATGTGACGATGGAGCGATACGCGCGCGTCGGTACGCCGATTCCGACGCTGCGAGTCGGTGTGGTGGCTGCCAGAGGCGGAGAAACGCGTTGGCTGACTCTGCCTGCCGCCCCGGGTACTTTCTATCTCAACGATGTGAGTTGGGCGGGGAATTCCGACGAACTGCTGGTCGAGATCTTGAGCCGCTCCCGCGACAACCGTGCGTTTCTGGTCGTGAACGTTAAGACGGGAGAGATTACCGCGACGTACGAAGAATCCGATCCCGCCTGGGTCGATGCAAGTTACGCGGCGAATGCCGGCATGGAGTGGATTCAGGAAGGGAATGCGGCGGTGCTGCTCAGCGAGCGCGACGGCTGGCGGCATGCGTACCGGATATCGCGTGATGGCAAGCAGCGGACGTTGCTCAGCAAGTCAGCCAGCGACATTATCGCGCGCGGTCCCGTCGATGAGCCTGGTGGCTGGCTGTACTATTTTTTTTCGCCGGAGAACGCCACTCAGCGCTACCTCTACCGCGTTGCTTTGGCGGAAGCGGGCGAACCAGAACGAGTGACCCCGCGGGACCAGCCTGGCACGCATCGATACGACTTTTCTCCCGATCGCAAGTGGGCCTTTCATACGTATTCGACGTTTGATACGCCCCCCGTGATCGACCTGGTGGAACTTTCAGGACATCGCTCGGTGCGTGTGCTGGAAGACAACGCGGAGTGTCGTCGTCGAGTCACTCCGCTGATCACGCAGCCCACCGAATTCTTGAAGCTGGACATTGGAAACGGCGTCGTGATGGATGCGTGGATGATCAAGCCGCGCGACTTCGACCCCGCCAAGAAATACCCGGTCTTCGTGTTTGTGTACGGCGAACCGCACGCTCAGACTGTGCTCGACGATTGGACTGGTGGCCAAAATCACTCGATGTTTCATCGGATGATTGCCGACGCTGGGTATCTGGTGGTCTCGATGGATGGCCGCGGGACTCCGGCACCGAAAGGCGCAGCGTGGCGAAGAGCCGTTTATGGAAGCCTGGGCCCGCTTTCGACGGAGGAGCAGGCGGCTGGCGTGCAGGAACTTGCTCGGTCGCGGCCGTTCGTCGATTTGTCGCGCGTTGGAATTTGGGGCTGGAGTGGCGGCGGCTCGAACACGCTGAACGCCATGTTCCGCAAGCCCGAGGTTTACCAGGTTGGCATCGCCGTGGCCCCGAAACCGCAACCGCACCTCTACAACGCCTGGTTCCAGGAGATCTTCATGCGCACGCCCGACGTGAACCCGGACGGGTATCGCCAGGCCGCGGCGATCAATTTCGCGGAAGGTCTGCAGGGAGATCTGCTGATCATCCACGGCACCGGAGAAACCAATACTCATCTGCAAATCACCGAAGGCCTCGTCGATCGACTGATCGAACTTGGCAAACGTTTCGACTACATGGCCTACCCGAATCGGGACCACGGTCTGCGGGAAGGAAAGGGGACGGCAGTCCACATGCGCCTGCTGATGACACGCTACTTGATCGAGCACCTTCCTCCTGGCCCGCGGCTACCCTGATTTCGTTTCGGTCTCGGCGAATTTACTTCTGAACTGCCCCTGGGTACCGTCTGACGTGGTGCCATGGCCGGACTCATCGCACTTGCCCTTTGCCGCGGACGTTGTCCAATTCGTCCATCAGTTCCCGTACTTTATCCGGATGTTCGGCGTATAGATTGTGCTTCTGACCGAGGTCGTCGTGAAGGTTATACAACTCGCCGGGATGCGGGTTGCTGGTGTAACCATTCGCCGGATCGAACCATTCCGGCACCTTGGTGATTCCGCCACTTTTCGCCGCGATCAGCACCCAGTCACCGCGTCGGATCGCGTAGCCGTTGGCGTTGGTGTTGTGGACCAACAAATCACGCGCACTGGGCGATTCGCCGGTGAGAAATGCGAATTGGCTGTAACTGTCTTCCGCGGTCCCGGGTGGAATGTCCGCCCCCACGACCGTGGCAATGGTCGCGAACAGATCGATCTGGCTCAGCAGTCCGCCGCGCACATTTCCCGCCGGAACTTTGCCTGGCCAGCGGGCAATGAACGGAACGCGATGCCCTCCTTCCCAGAGATCACGTTTAACGCCTCGCAACGGCCCCATACTGCGATGGTGGAATTTCCGAACGCGTTCGTAGGCGTAATGCTCGGGACCATTGTCCGACGTAAAAATGACCAGCGTGTTGTCGGCGAAGCCGCCATCCTGCAGCGCCTGCAGCACCCGACCGACGGTATGGTCGGTCTGCATCACAAAATCGCCGAATCCTCCCGCCTGCGACTTGCCGACAAACTCCGGCGTCGGAACGATCGGCGCATGCGGTGAAGTGAACGGAAAATAGAGAAAGAACGGCTCATCCTGTGTCTGCCGACCGATCCACTCGATGGCTCTCTCCGTGAGCTTCGGCATGACGGCCCAGAAGTCCCAGTCTTTTACGGAAGGGCCGGGGCGCGCTTCCCACGCTCCTTCGGCGGTCGATTCCGGTGTGGCGAGCGGCACGTTCGGTTCGGTAATGACGCGATCGTTCTCGAACCAGGCGTACGGCGGAAAGTTGGGCACATCGTCGCCGAAATAGAAATCGAATCCGTGCGACAGCGGCCCGCCGGGGATCGGTTTACCCCAATCGAAATCACTCGCCGGGAAACCGCCCGGAGCCTTTTTCGCCCGCCCTATCGGCGCGGCACCGGGCCGTTGAATCATATTCCAGTCCCAACCCAGATGCCATTTGCCGATGCACGCTGTCTTATAGCCTTTCGCTTTCAGCAACTCGGGTAACGTTGTCCGTTCCGAGTCGAGAACGGGAGGATCGAACGAGTCGACAATGCCGTGAAATTTCCGCCAGTGATACCGTCCATGCAGCAACGCGTAGCGGCTGGGCGTACAAACGCCCGACGAACTGTGGGCGTCGGTGAACCGCGTCCCCTGTGCCGCGAGTTGGTCGAGGTGGGGCGTGGGGATCCTGGAGTCCGGATTCTGAACGCCAAGATCGCCATAGCCCATGTCGTCGGCGTAGAGGATGACGATATTGGGTTTGTGCGGCGGCGCGTCGGACGCCTGCAATACGGCTTGCGCCATCAGCAGCAATCCGGCAACTGTGACGACCGATCGGGCTCGTTGGTGCGCCACCGAGTCATTCCCGCCGCGCAGGCAAACCTCAATCACGCCGACGCAGATGCGTTCCTGCGGTGCATCGGCCTGCATGCCCAAACCGCGCGAACCCGATGCCGCGGCCGTCGTTCGCAATAACGCGCGTCGGGAAATGTGCATCAATGTTTCCGCTTGCCCGAGGCCTTGGTTTCAACACTGCTGTCGGGATCCATCCGCTTACGCAAGCTTTCGTCGGGACCGCCCCCAAACTGCTTCCAGAATAGTTCCTTCATCGGGTTCATTTTTGGCCCGACAACATTTTCATTGACGAGCAGCGGCTGGACGTCATCCCACCATTGATCATAGGCAGCTCGGAGTGCCGCGACGACGTCGGGATGCTCGCCAGAAACGTTGTGCGTTTCACCCGGGTCCGTGGACAGATCATAGAGTTCGTTGTTATTAACCAGCGTAAATCGCGCGTTCTGAATTGCGCAGTCGAGCAACTTTGATTGCGACGCTTTGCCTTTCTTCCAGCGGCCGACATGGTGCACGAGAACGCGATCTGGCCAACTGGCTTTCGGATTTGCCAGCAGCGGCGACAGGCTGCGCCCCTCGACTTGCCGGCGCACTTCGTCGGATAGCTTTGCGCCTGTGATTTCCGCGAGCGTGGGAAAGATGTCGATGTGCGCACTGAGCGCGTCACATTCCGTGCCCGCGGCGATCTTGCCATCCGGCCAGCGAAAAAGTGCCGCGGCACGCGTTCCGCCTTGATAGGGAGTGACCTTGCCGCCACGTAGCCCGGCGCTGTGGATATCCAACCCTTCCGTGCCACCGTTGTCGCCCGTGAAGTAGACGACAAGCGTATTGTCCTCGATGCCCCACTCCTCAAGTTTCCGCAGCAGCAGGCCGAAGTTGGTGTCGACATTTTCAATCATTCCGAAGAACCGGGCGGTTGACTCCTTGACGCCCGGCTTGCCAAGGTACTGTTGGTAATACTGTTCCGGCAGCACCAGCGGTGCGTGGGCTGCGTTGAGCGGAATAAAGGCGAAGAACGGATTGTCGCCCTTGCGCGCGTCGTCGATCCAGCTGATCGCTTGTGCGAAGAACAGGTCGGTACAGTACCCGCGGGTCTTTTCGAATTTGCCGTTGTGCCAGAGTGCCGGGTCGATGTTGGTGTTGCCCGGCGCATCGCCGCACGAACCGGGATAGGTCTGGCCGATGCCGCCGCCGCCGTGGATAAAGACTTCATCGAAGCCCCGGTTCTCCGGCCGATAGGCTTCTTCGTCGCCAAGGTGCCACTTGCCGAAGATGCCCGTCGTGTAACCAACGGACTTGAGCATCTGCGCAAGCGTGAAAGTCCGTAAACTCATCCGTTCCCGCTCGAAGATCGTGTGCGTTACGCCATTCTTGAACTCATGTCTCCCGCTCAACAGGGCCGATCGCGTCGGCGCGCAGGTGGGGCTGACGTGAAATCGCGTGAATGTCAGCGACTGTTTCTTGAAGGCGTCCACCGAAGGCGTGCGAACGACAGGGTTGCCGAGGCAGGCGTAGTCGCCGACGCCGACGTCGTCCGGCATCACGAAGATGATGTTGGGCTTCGTGGACGCAGGCGCGGCAACGACGTCATGCAAAGAAATTGTCGCGAACAGCAGGCAAGCAAAGTGCCACAGCCGAATCTTGAACATATTCATTTCGCCCTGGAACCCTCGGCGTTTGCAGGCTCGGCCTTCACGACGACCGATTATCGATGCGACGCAGGTCGGGCGTCAACCAAGCCACTTTGCAAAACGGACAACTACGGTGAAGTCACAGTGAACGCGAAATGGCGACAATCGCGGGTGTTTTGGCAGCAGTCGTCCGCCATTCCGAGTTGCAATGTCCTGCGTCCCCCGTGACCCGGCAGGCGCCGTGCCAGTCCGGTCGACTCGTGTCGGTGGCGTCTGCGACCGCCGGACGGTACGATGAACCGCGGAGACACCGAAGCGCCGGAACCGCGACGTCGGAACAGCGACGACAGAACGCCACGCCAGGAAACAGACATCATGAAACGAACCTCGTTGCAAACCGTGTTGATGCGCTTGGTTGTCACGGTTATTGGTATCACCAGCGCACTGGCGGCCGGCAAGACGAACGGCGATCCCAACCAGCAATTCCCCAGGCACGATGGGAAACCGGCCGATATGACGAAGCCGGTCCGGGTTTTCGTCCTGCTCGGCCAATCCAACATGGTTGGCCTCGGCAAAGTCGCCGGCGGTGAGGGGTCGCTGGAGAACGCCGTAAAGAACAAGCAGAAATACCAGTACCTTGTGGATGATGCGGGGGACTGGCTGCCGCGAAACGATGTTCGCAATGTGCGGGTCATGGTGGGCCGAGGCGGCGGGATGCAGCTGTTCAATAACGAATGGATGATCGTGAAGCGCGGCAACCTGGGCCCGGAATTCGGGATCGGGCATGCCGTTGGAAATGCCATCGATGCGCCGGTGATGATCCTCAAGAGCTGCATCGGCAACCGGAGTCTGGGATGGGACCTCCTGCCGCCGGGCAGCGAACGGTATGAATTTGAAGGGAAGGTTTACGCTGGCTACAAGGATCGCCCCGATTCCTGGGCGATCGACAAAGCGAAGGGGACCTCAACCGAACCAGGACCGTGGCTCGACAAAAATGGCAAACCGATCGACTGGTACGCCGGCAAACAATACGACGACGACACTGCCAACGCCAAGAAAGTGCTTGCCGAACTCGGCACGTACTACCCCGATGCGAAGGGATACGAAATCGCGGGCTTCTTTTTCTGGCAGGGCGAAAAGGACTGTGGAAACGCCGGGCACGCGACGAAATACGAGGAGAACCTGGTCCGGTTCATCAAGCAATTGCGCAAGGACTTCGAGGCTCCCGACGCGAAATTCGTGCTGGCGACGTTGGGCGAAGCAACCAAGGGCAGCGGCGGCAATGGAGGAAAAGTCCTCGATGCTCAACTGGCCGTCGACGGCGCCGGCGGCAAGTATCCCGAGTTCAAAGGCAATGTGGCCACGGTTTATTCCAACCCGCTGTCGCTCGGTGGCAGCGGCAATAGCCACTATAACGGTAACGCGGAGACCTACATGAACGTCGGAGAAGCGATGGGTATGGCGATGGTCGAGTTGTTGCGGAACGGACGATAGGGTGTGGTAGGACGGGTCTCCTGACGCGCCTTAGACGCAACTTTCACGTCGGACCGCCGATGCAATTCGTTTCTCGACGCCGATTCGCACTTCGAGACGGGCCAGGAGGCCCGTCCTACTTCGATTATGCTACGCCGATTTGCACTTTTTGACGGGCCAGGAGGCCCGTCCTACCTTGCATGATTCGAGTCTTCTTGCAGAGTGAAATTCGACGACTGGTTGCCCTGCCGATCCTGATTTGCGCTTTCGCAGTATTGGGAGGGCAGGAGATCTCAGCGTACGCCGCCGACTTGCCACCCTCCGTGGCCGCGCTGTTCAAGGCGCGTTGCGTCAAGTGTCATGGGCCGATCGCTCCCAAAGCCGGGCTCGACTTGAGCACGGCGGCGGGCGTGGCGCGTGGAGGCGAGAGCGGAACGGCGATAACTGTCGGAAAGCCGGATCAGAGTCTGCTTTGGGGGCGCGTCGAGGCCGGAGAGATGCCTCCCACCGATGAACTGAGCGACGCGGAAAAACGCTTGCTGCGGGAGTGGATTCTCGAAGGGTCGGTCGGATTGGAGTCGAGGGAAGGTGGACACTGGGCGTTTCAACCGTTAACGCGGCCCGCATTCCCCACGCTGCGAGAATGGGGACGCGCCCGCAATGCCGTCGACCACCCGATCCAGGCGAGGTTGGAGGCGCACGCTCGACAGGTGCTCCAACCTGGTCCCGATGCCGATCCTCGCGTCCTCGTCCGGAGAAACAGCCTCGACGCCATTGGACTGCCGCCCACAGTGGAGGAGGCGGAGATATTTCTCAGCGACCCATCGCCGGACGCCTATGAGCGGATGGTGGATCGAAACCTCGCATCGCCGCGCTTTGGGGAACGATGGGGAAAGCATTGGCTTGATGCGGCCGGCTATGCAGACTCGAACGGCTACTTCAGTGCCGACACCGACCGTCCGCTCGCCTACCGCTACCGCGACTATGTCATTCGATCGCTCAATGCCGATAAGCCGTTTGACCATTTTCTACGAGAACAACTCGCAGGGGATGAGTTGGCCCAGTTCCGTTCGGGCGAGCCGACTACGCCCGAGGTCATCGAGTTGTTGATTGCGACCCATTATCTGAGAAACGGGCAGGACGGGACAGACATCGGCGTGCAGGAACCGGAGGCATTCGAGATCGATCGTCGAGCGGCACTGGAGGCCGCGGTCCAGGTGACGGCTTCGTCATTGCTGGGGCTTACGGTGCACTGCGCGCGATGCCACGACCATAAATTCGAACCGATCACACAGCTGGAATATCACGGGCTGCAGGCGATTCTCTTTCCAGCATTTAATCCTCAAGACTGGGTGAATCCGAAAGACCGCGTCGCTTATGCATGGCTGCCCGGCGAAAAGGAGTCCTGGGAACAGAATGAACGGCGACTCCAAGAAGAGTTGGCCCGGCTCAGCACGGAGCTGAACGACTGGCTGACAGTCCATCGCGAGCCTTCCGAGTTACTGTTCGAGGAGACCTTCGAAGACGACCATTGGCAAATGCGATGGAGTAACACCGCGCCCGGCGACGACGGGCCAGGGGGGACGGTCTCCCTGTCGGAAACGATCGCGAATGCGGCGCAGGTAAAGGACGGCGCATTGCAGGTAATCGCCGGGCCGCAGGAAGCATGGCTATCAACCGCGCTGGCAATCGACTGGACTTCCGAAAAGTCCGGCGATTGGGTCCAGGCGACCTTCGACCTGATCGACAACAAAGTCGGTGCGACGCCGCCCTCGGAGCGGATCGGCTACGCAATCGCAGCGCACGATTTCGACGACTCCGGGACCACGCCGGGCGGCAATATCCTGGTGGATGGAAACCCGACAACATCGACGCAACTCTATCCCGATTATCCCGGAAGCGATAGCAAGCCTGACGGAATGATCGGGGAGCAGGGGTACGTTCCTGGCCGCAACTATGGCGTCCGCGTCACGAACGTCGGCAATGGAAAGTTCCGTCTGGAACATCTCGTCGACGGCTTTTCTGAAGGCAAGACGCACGATGTTACGGCGGCAGACCTTCCCAAGGGAGGATTCGCTTTTTTCTTCAGTGCCAGCCGTAGCTACATTGTCGACAATGTCCGCATCGAACGGAGTCTGGCGGCGCCGGATCCGATGGTCGATCTGGCCGCCTTGCGTAAGGAAATCGAGTCCCGTCGAAAGGACTACAAAGAGCAACGGGCGAAGCTCGAAGCGCAGCGATCAAAAGAGCCTGGGCTCGCGATCGCCTGGGTGACCGACAAGTCGACGAACCCGCCGATGGTGCCGTTCCTCACGCGCGGGTTGTATCACCTGCGCGGACCGAATGTCGAACCAGGCGCGCTCGCAATGCTCAGCGACGCGGGGCATCCGTACGAGCCACATCGCTGGACAAGGGCTGGAGTCGCTCCGCAAAGCGCCGACGCACTGCCGAGCGATTCGACCAGCACGACGGGCGGCTCGACAAACACGACCGGACGGCGGCTCGGATTCGCGAACTGGTTGCTCCGCGTCGAAGGCCGACCGGCGGCGCTGGTAGCGCGGGTACACGCGAATCGCCTCTGGCGCGAGTATTTCGGTCGCGGAATTGTCGCCACCACCGACAACCTCGGCCAAAGCGGCTCGCAACCGACCCATCCCGAATTGCTGAATGAATTGGCGGGCCAGTTCATTCGGTCGGAGTGGAGCCAGAAAGCAGTCCATCGACGGATTCTGCTCTCGACGACCTACCGTCAAACTTCCGCTCCCCGTAACGCGGCCCTCGAGGCCGATCCCGATGATCGGTTCTATTGGCGGTTTCCCGTACGAAGGCTGCAGGCGGAGCCGATCCGCGACGCGATGCTCGTCGTCTCCGGACAGCTCGATGCGACTCCCTTCGGCCCTTACGTCCCTACGCACCAGACGGCTGTCGGCGAGGTGGTCGTCAATCCACAGGACGCCGGCGCGCGTCGCCGGTCGGTTTACCTGCAACAGCGACGATCACAGGCACTGAGCATGCTGAGAGTTTTTGACTCGCCGTCCATCGCGACGGTTTGCACGTCGCGGCCGTCGTCGACGGTTCCATTGCAGTCGCTGTCATTGCTGAATTCCGATTTCGCCATGTTCGCTGCCGAGTCCTTTGCCCGCCGGTTGCTCGCGGAGACGGACGGCACGGATGCGGCGGTGGTTTCGCGCGCGTGGCAGCATGCAGTCGCGCGCGAGCCAACCGACGTCGAACGGCGGATCGCCGAAGAGTTTCTCGCGGAGCAACGAACGCTCTACACCCCAGACCAGGCAGCCGTCCTGGCGCTGGCTGATTTCTGCCAGATGCTGCTCGCCAGTAGTGCATTTCTGTACTTGGAGTGATCCCGCAGATGGATTCGCACGAGGTCAATTTATTCGCGCGGCGTCGAGCGTTCCTTGGTCGATCGGCCAGCGGAATCCTCGGTTCGATCGCGCTGTCGTGGCTCACCTGCCGTGAGTCTCGCTCGGCGGATCGTGCCGAAGTATCCGGTCCACATCACGCACCGAAAGCGGAACGGATTATCTGCCTGTTCCAAAATGGCGGTCCCAGTCAGATGGACCTATTTGATGAAAAACCGGAACTGGCGAAACGATCCGGCACGCCGTACCCGGGGCAGAGCAAGGTGGAGACGTTATCGCCCTCGGCGTCGGGAAACCTGCTCGGATCTCCCTTCAAGTTTCAGCCGACGGGCAGCTCGGGTATGCGCCTGTCCGAGCTGATTCCTCACATCGCCAGTATCGCGGATGAGATTACGCTGGTCCGTTCCATGACGACCGAATCGGTCTGCCACGAGACGGCCCTGCGAATTGCCCACAGCGGACATCCGCTGGCAACGGACCGTCCCAGTCTCGGTTCGTGGCTTACCTATGGACTCGGTTCCGCCAATCACGATCTGCCTGCGTTTGTCGTGCTGCCGGATCCGGGAGGTCTGCCGATTAACGGAACGCTGAACTGGTCGGCTGGCTGGCTTCCCGCTCAACATCAAGGAACGCCCTTCAGCGTGGGAGATTCCGCGGCACCTGTGCTCAACCTGCGCACGCCGGACCGCATTTCGGCTGCCGCTCGTGCACGGCAACTGCAGCTTGTAGAGCGGCTCAATCGGGAGCACGCGACCCGATTCCCGGAGAATACCGATCTCGAGGCCCGCTTGCGCGACTTTGAAACGGCTGCAAGGATGCAGTCTGCCGTTCCAGGGGCCGTCGATTTGACGCAAGAGACCCAAGAGACAAGACAGCTCTACGGTCTCGATCAGCCCGCCACGCAGGCTTACGCCGCGCGCTGCCTGCTGGCCCGGCGGCTCGTCGAACGGGGCGTGCGGTTCGTCGGTGTTTATCTCAAGAGTCAACCATGGGACACCCACGCTGACAACGCCAATGCGACCAAGAACGTTGCGGCCGGCATCGATCAGCCGAGCGCCGCGCTCGTGAAAGACCTTCGACGTCGCGGGCTGCTCGATTCGACGCTCGTCGTCTGGATGGGAGAATTTGGCCGCACACCCGTCTCGCAAGGAGCCAATGGGCGGGATCACAGCCGCCGCGGGTTTTCACTCTGGCTGGCCGGCGGCGGTATCCGGCAAGGATATGCCCACGGCGAGACGGACGAATTTGGCTATGAATCGGTGATCAACGTCGTCACCATGCACGACCTCCACGCCACGCTGTTGCACACAATGGGCCTCGATCACCAACGGCTCCATTTTGATCACGAAGGAAGATTAGAAACGCTGACAGAGTCCGATTTGACCAAAGCAAAGGTGATCGGCGAACTGCTCGGCTGAGCGGAAGAACGAGGCGGGTCGTAGGACGGGCCTCCTGGCCCGTCGAGAAGTGCAAATAACCATCGCAAAAAAAGATCGCAGCGCGCAACCACCTGCAAGGCAAGACGGGTCGGGAGACCCGTCCTACGGCCCGTCCTACGGCCCGTCCTTCTTGCTTACTTGCGAGCGATGCTCCAATGCTTCAGGATAGGGCTTGCGCGGAATCGTAGATTCGTCCTTTGTGGAACGTTGCCATGCTCTCGACTCGCGTCGTCCGTCAATGTCTGGTTTGGTTCATGCTCATGCTGCTGGGTGATTTGCGGTTGCAATCGGTCGAACCGTCGCCGGAGGAAATTCGGCGCAACAGCGGGCTGGCACGCCCCGAAGTAGAATATCAAGTGTTTCAGTTTCCCGCCGACCGGATTCCGCGGATTGACGGCGACGCGTCCGATTGGGCGATCGTCCCCGAATCGTACTCCATTGGCCAGGACCAGTTACGCGAGACCGTCGTCGGCATCGGCAACAAGCAGGATCCGGAGAATCTCCATGTCAAGGTGAAAGTCGGCTGGGTGCAGGGGCTGAATCACCTCTATTTTCTGTACGAGGCAAGTGACGACTATTGGGATTTCGCCCGAGAGGATCTGCACAACGATATTTTTGAAGTGGTGATCGACGGGGATCTGTCGGGCGGCCCGTTGATCCGCCAGATGCATCCGCAACTGAAATTGCGTGACCAACTGGAGACCCATTTTCAGTTTCATGGCGTTCACGCCCAGAACTATCACATTTTTACTCCCGCGGAAGGCAAAGATTGGGCGATGGTCTGGGGGTCTCAACCGTGGATCAAGGAATTGCCTTACGCGAACGCCGCCTACAAGTACGATTTCAAGCCTGGGGGAAGCGGCAAGCTGGTGCTGGAGTTCTTTGTCACTCCGTTCGATTATGCTCCGCCCGACCCGGCGCGTGCGGTGCAGACTCAGCTGCGCGAAAACAAGATCCTCGGCATGTCCTGGGCGATTCTGGACTACGATGACGAAAAGGCCGAACGCTATGGCGGTTTCTGGAATCTGTCGCACAAGACAACGATGTACGGGGACGCGTCGGATTTGGTGGCGTTCCGGCTGATGCCGATCGAAAAGCACCTTCGTAAGCCCGTGGAAGCCGACTGGTCGTTCATCGTGATCAGCCAGGAAGACCGCATCGTCGCGTTTCGGGATCGTTCGTTCGGCAACATCCGTTCGTGGCGATGGGATTTCGGCGACGGTGAATCGTCGACCGAGCGGCATCCGACGCATCAATATGATCGCCCCGGGGAGTATATTGTGACGCTCCGGGTCGAAGGGCCTGAAGGCAAAGCGCGACGTTCCAAGATCTGGGATGTAACACTGCCTTAAACAATCGTGGAACGGAGGCGTCCAAAATGGATCGGCGGTGCGGTGATTCAAGAGAAGGTAATGCTTCGATGAGAGTGGCGAAATTCCACGTGCGTTCTCGGTCCCATGGCGGTCTACCACTGGCTGTCATCACACTGATCTGTAGCCATCTTTTCGTCGACTCCGGTTGGCAGGCTATCGCCGCCGACAGGCGACCGGCCTGGACGACGTCACGCATCCAAGGATCTCCTGAGCCACCGCTACCGTATGTCTCCGAGCCGGTCTTTCCCTCGCTTAAATTTAATCAGTGCCTGGACATTACGACGGCACCGGGGAGCCAGCGTCTGTTCGTGGTCGAACAGTCGGGCAAGGTCTATTCGTTTCCGAACCAACCCGACGTCACCCAGGCGGATCTGGTTTTGAATTTCGCCGAAAAAATCCCAGGCGTCCAACAAGTCTACGCCTTGGCGTTTCATCCGAAATTTGAGCAGAACCGCTACTGCTACGTCTGCTACATCAAAGTGGCAAACGATCCCGAGGGTACGCATGTGGCCCGATTCCGAATGGCGGACACCGATCCGCCCACGATCGATATTGCCAGCGAAACGACGATGGTGACCTGGTTGTCTGGTGGCCACAACGGATGCTGCCTGAAATTCGGTCCCGACGGCTGCCTCTATATTTCGACGGGTGACGCCGCGCCACCCAATCCGCCCGACATGTTGAAGACCGGGCAGGATCTGACCGACCTGGCCTCGTCGATACTCCGAATCGATGTCGATCACGCCGAGGGGGAGAGGAACTATCGCATTCCCGCCGACAATCCTTTTGTCGAATTGGCGGGAGCACGCGGCGAAATCTGGGCCTATGGACTGAGGAATCCCTGGCGGATGAGCTTTGATCGAAAAACGGGCGATCTGTGGGTCGGCGACGTCGGCTGGGAGCTTTGGGAAATGCTCTATCGCGTGGAACGCGGCGGCAACTATGGCTGGGCGGTGATGGAGGGCCGGCAGTCGATCAACCCCGAATGGCCGCGCGGACCCACGCCGATCTTGCCTCCGACAATTGACCATCTGCATACCGAGTCTTCGTCGATTACGGACGGATTGACCTATTACGGATCGCGGCTCAAGGAACTGCACGGTACGCATCTCTACGGCGATTACGACACAGGAAAGGTCTGGGGTTTTCGGTACGAACAGGGCCAGGTCGTCGAACACCGCGAATTGGCCGATACCACACTGCGAGTGGTTTCGTTTGGCGAAGATCATCAGGGAGAATGTCTGATCCTCGACCACGTGGCAGGCACGATTCACCGACTCGTGCCCAATCCGCAGTCGGACCAGTCTCCGACATTCCCGAGGAAGCTCAGCGATAGCGGGTTGTTTGCATCGGTGGTCGATCAGACGCCTGCCACCGGAGTCGTTGCCTATTCGATCATTGCCGAATTGTGGTCGGATCACGCGCTGACGGAGCGTTTCGTTGCCTTGCCGAATGAACTCTCGATCAAGAACGAGGGTGCGGCCTGGTCGTTCCCGAGAGACGCGGTGTTGGCCAAGACGTTATCGCTCGAATTGCAGCGGGGTGAACCGGCCAGCCGGCGTCGAATCGAAACGCAGATCCTGCACTTTGACGGCATGGAGTGGGCCCCCTATACCTACCAGTGGAATGACGCGCAAAACGACGCGTTTTTGGTCGAAGCCGCGGGCGCCGAACGTGTTTTTGAGGTCATCGACTCCGAGGCGGCTGGCGGCCGGCGTCAACAGACCTGGCGATTTGCCGGTCGCGCCGAGTGTCAACGCTGTCATAACAAGTGGTCCGGCCCCCCTTTAGCCTTCAATACTCCGCAGTTGAATCGAGCCTACGAACACGGTGAGTCGCTCGTCCCGCAGATCGATCTCTTCGCGCAAATCGGACTGCTGGAAAAACCGATTGACCGGGAAAATCGCCCTGTGTTGTCGAATCCGAAGGATCCGTCCGCCAGCCTGGATCAACGTGCCCGCGCTTATCTTCAGGTCAACTGTGCTCACTGCCACCGCATGCATGCGGGTGGTTCGGTTCTCTCGCTGATGCACTACGACGTCCCTTTGGACAAGACAAACATGGTGGGCGCCCGCCCATCGCAAGGGACGTTCGGCATCTACGCCGCTCAAGTCATCGCTCCCCGCGATCCATTTGGCTCCGTGCTGCTCTATCGCATGGCGAAACTCGGCGGTGGCCGGATGCCGCATGTCGGATCATTGGAGGTGGACCGGGAAGGTGTGGAACTGATTTGTCGCTGGATTGAACAGATGACACCGGTATCGGTCGGGGATGCGGACAGCCCGGATTCCGCAGTCCGGCAGCGCGCCGAGGAGTCGGTCGTGATGGACCGCCTGAAGGGATCGAAAAGACTTTCCGAGCAGGGCGAATTGATCGAACTCCTGCTGTCATCGCCCAGCGGCGCATTGAGGTTGCTGCAGTCCATCGACCGCCGCGAGCTTTCCGACGCGGTTTCGACTCGCGCGATCGAAGCCGCGCTCAAACACCGCGATGCATCGATCCGCGATTTGTTCGAACGATTTCAACTGCCGGAACTTCGGGTCAAGCGTCTAGGCAGCGTGGTTCAGCCGGAAACGATCTTGGCGCTCTCCGGCGACGCAACGCGCGGTAAAGCG
>Ga0194132_10003869_pt1 | contig 26069 bp, 32 predicted proteins | sample TA2KigOf80mmetaG_FD_148612 | JGI IMG/M metagenome (GOLD analysis project Ga0194132, IMG submission 148612) | Freshwater microbial communities from Lake Tanganyika, Tanzania - TA2015054 Kigoma Offshore 80m | ecosystem: Environmental > Aquatic > Freshwater > Lake | place: Tanzania: Lake... | reverse complement strand
CCCGCGCCGGCGCTTGCACCGCCGCCCGCGGCGCTGCCGGCCGCAATCTCGCCCGACACACTCACGGTGGAGGTGGTATCCCGCGTCATATTGACGTAGGGAATGCGATAGGTCTTCATGTACGCGGTGTCCGGCAACACGGAAATGATATTGCCTTCAATCACATAGCGCATGCTGACTTGTTTGGCGATGCGCTCCAAAATCGCCGGCAGCGTTTCGTTGATCGCGTTTAGACTCACCAGCCCGCCGATCGCCGGATGCACGTCGATGTTCTGCCGCGTGTCGCGCGAGAGTGCGAGCAGCAACTCCTTCACCGGCACTTCGTTGACCACCACGCTGTAGGTTTGCGGCTTGATCCGCGGCTGCGGCGGCGGCACGAAGGTGGAAACGCGCGCGGGCGGGGGGATATCTTGCGGCGCGGTGACTTCCGCTTGCGGCGCGGGTGCCATGATGTGCCCCTGCGAAGGCGGCACATGCGGCTTGGGCGGCGCGGCGCAGCCGGCGATAATGCTCGCGACAGTCGCGCACAGGACCGCGAGCGTGGCGGGTGCAAAACCACCGCGCGTGTTCGAGCCTACCGGGTTGTTATTGCTTGCCGTGTACGCCAGCCGTGGCTGCATGCTGCTCCCTCTGCGCTTGTCGCCTTGCGCTTGGTGTAGCGCCGCGCGAAAAACCCGCTGCAATCGTTAATCAACGTATCCCATCACGGATACTTTGCACGGTGCGCGGTAGGGGGCGATTCGACTTGAGCTGCGCCGGCAGTTCCAGCATTTTTTGTTCCGCCGCCGCTCGGGTGTCGTAACTGCCGTAAAACACCGACAACACCGGCGCTTGATCCGTATTTCCGCTGTTACGATACACAAAAACACTATTGATTTCAATGGATTTTTCGAGAAATCTCAGATGGTTTCTTAAGTCGGCTTCGGAGGCGGTGGAGAGGGTTTGTAGTGTCCACGTTGTGCTGTTTGCGGCGGCGAGCCATTTTGCGGTGGCTTCGAGGCGTTGCGCGAGGATGTCGTCGTTGAACGGCACCGCGTTCGCCGGCGCCGGCGCGGGTGTTTGCGTGACAGCGGCAACCGTGTTGTTCGGCGCGGTTTCGGCCGCCGGTGGTGTTGCCGCCGCCGGTGGCGTTGCCGGCGGCGCTGTCACGTTTGCCGCGACCGGCACCGTGTTGTGCCGATTAGACCATGCCACCGCTACCGCACCGACCACGACGCCGCCCAAGGCCGCGGCAACCCAGCCCCAACGAAACGCCGGAAACGCCGGCGCGGCGCTTGCGTGCGCCACCGGACTAAATTCACTGTCGCGCAGCGCCGCGTCGACGTGCTGCGGCTTGAGCGTGTGGATGTTTTCGGAAAACGCCGCGAGCAGCGCTTTATCCGCGATCAAATTTACGCGCCGCGTCAAGCCCGCGGAGGCGCGCGCGATCAGGTTCACCACTCTGTCGGAAAACAAATCCGGCCCGTGATACCCCGCGGCGCGCAGGCGAAACATCAGGTATTCGCGAATTTCACTCGCGTTAAGCGGGCTTAGCGTAAAGCTGTGGGTGATGCGATCGCGCAGTTGGCGGATTTGCGGCTGGCGCAAGTTGTCATCCAACTCCGGCTGGCCGAACAACACGATTTGCAGCAGCTTGTCGTTGCGCGTCTCCAGGTTCGACAGCAGGCGTATTTCCTCCAAGGTCGCGAGCGGCATGCCTTGCGACTCTTCGACAAACAGCACTACGCGTTTGCCTTCGGCGTGGCGCGCGAGCAGATAATCTTGCAGCGCGCGCATCACTTCCAGGCGCGTGGCGTTTGCCGCAGTGCCGAGTTGCAGATCGAACGCAATCGCGTGCAAAATTTCATCCGGCGACACGCTGGGATTGGCGAGATACACTGTCACCACGTTTTGCGGCAAGCGCTCCATCAGCATGTTGCACAACATGGTTTTGCCGCTGCCGACTTCGCCGCTCACCTTGACGATGCCTTCGCCGTGGGTGACGGCGTAAATCAGCGCTTCGAGGATCGGCCCGCGATTGCCGCCGCCAAAAAAGAAATCGGTGTTCGGGGTGATGCGAAAGGGCGCCTGGTTGAGACCAAAAAATTCGTGATACATTGATTTAATTGAATATTTCGGTTTCGTCGAGCGCTACTTCTCCGGCGTGTTGACGGCGTAGTTTTGCATGCGCGAATACAGCGTGGTGCGATTCACACCGAGCAACTTGGCGGCGCGCGCGAGATTGCCTTGGGTCAAATCAAGCGCGGCTTCGACATAACCACGCTCCCAGCGCGCGAGTGTTTCGTCGAGATTAAAACCGCGTGCGGTTTGCAATTGTTTGCGCGCGGCGTCGATGATGGTGTCTTCATCCGCCGCCAGCGTGCCGCCGACCGCGGGGGCTATGGTGTCGGTGTCGCCATCCAGTTCGGCGCGCAATTGTTCTTCGTTGACTTCCAGGCCCGCGCATTTGGTCGACAGGCGAATCACGATGTTGCGCAGCTCGCGCACATTGCCGGGGAACGGGTAGGCAAGCCACATCGCGTGCGCCTCGCGCCCCAGCGTGAACGGTTGCGTGCCAGCTTGCCGCGCGTAAAACTCGCGAAAATGATCTAGCAGCACGATGCGATCTTCACCCAGCTCGCGCAGCGCCGGCACGTCGATGGTGAACACCGATAGCCGATGATACAAATCCGCGCGAAAACGCCCGGCGCGAATTTCCTGTTTGAGATCGCGGTTGGTCGCCGCCACCACGCGCGCGTTGGAACTGCGGCTTTGGGTTTCACCCACGCCCTGAAACTCGCCGTTTTCCATCACCCGCAGGAGTTTGGCTTGTAAATCGAGCGGCAGCTCGCCGATTTCATCGAGGAACAGGGTGGAATCATGCGCGTCCTCGAAATACCCGGCGCGCGAGGCCACCGCGCCGGTGAACGCGCCCTTGGCGTAGCCGAACAACGTCGGCTCCACCAGTGTGGGCGAAATCGCCGCGCAGTTCAACGCATACAGCGTGTGCGAAGCACGCGAACTTTTTTCATGCAACGAGCGTGCAACGAGTTCCTTGCCGGTACCCGATTCGCCGTGCACCAGCACGGGGAAGGGCGAGGCGGCAAACTGCGCGATCTGACTGCGCAGTTTGTCGATGGGTGCGGTGCCGCCGAGCAGGTTAGAGGCGGTTGCGGTGGTTTTTTCCGCCGCGTTGATGCGCAGCGATTGCAGCAAGAGTTGCTTTAACACCGGTGGATCGACCGGCTTGGCGACAAACTCGATCGCGCCCAGTGTACGCGCATGGCTTCGTCGCTTTGCCCCGACAGCACCACGATTTTGATGTCGGGCGAGTAGGCGACGAGTTCCGAAATCAAGCGAAAACCTTCATCGGGCCGGTGTGGCGAGGGCGGCAAACCCAAGTCGACCAAGGCGAGTGCCGGCGGCTCGGCGAGTTTGCGTAACACCTCGCGCGCCTGCGGGCGCGAATCCGCGGTGCACACATTGAAGTCGCGGCTTAATACAAAACTCAAGGTGTCCGAAATCAGCGGATCGTCGTCGACGATCAGCAAATCGGGTTTGCGTGGCGTGGCGGGTGCGTTCATGTTGGGCGGATTGTGCCAGATTGAGCGTTAAGCGGGTACTATCGGCGTGACGCATGCCACAGTGCTTGCGAGAAGCTTGGGCGTGCGTGCCCATGCTTATTCGCGGTTACGCGCGTGCTCACGCGTGCATGCTATACGCGTGTTGCAGGGTTTCATAAGTATGTGATTTTAAAAAATATTTTCTTGATCGCTCATTTGCCTCCAGTCAGCCGCGCGCGCGGCATCGTGCTCATGCTCGGCGCCGGCCTGTGCTGGAGCCTGGGCGGCATCATCGTGCGTCTACTCACGCTCGCCGACGTGTGGGCGATCGTGTTTTGGCGCGCGTTGTTCATGGCGTTGTTTTTGGGCGCGCTGCTTTGGATATTGCGCGGGCGAAACGTCGTCGCCAACGTGCGCGCCATCGGCAAGGCGGGTTTGATCGCGAGCGTGTGTCTTGCCGGGCAGATTTATTGTTTTATTCTGGCGCTCACCCACACCACCGCGGCCAACACCTTTGTGCTGATGAGTTTGTCGCCGCTGACCACGGCGCTGGCGGGCCTCATCTTTCTGCGCGAGCGCCTGGCGTGGCACACCTGGCTGGCGATTGCGTTCGCGCTCGCCGGCATCGTGATCATGTTCGGCGAGGGGCTGGGCAGCGGGCGTTGGCTGGGCAATGTGTATGCGCTGGCGATACCGCTGCTGTACGCCTGCCAGATTCTGTTTGTGCGCAAAGTGCGGGGCGTCGCCGGTGCGGCGCCGGATTTGATGCCGACGGTGTTTGTGGCGGGGCTGATCGCGCTCACACCCGCGTTGTTTCTCGGCTGGCCGTTGACGGCGGATGCGCCCGACTTGTGGCTGCTGGCGCTGATGGGCTGCGTGCAACTGGGCTTGGGCTGTTGGCTGATGACGCTGGCGGTGCGCCATCTGCGCGCGGCGGAAATGGGACTGCTGGCGCTGACCGAAACCATCCTCGCGCCGTTGTGGGTGTGGCTGGGTGTGGGGGAGGCGCCCAATGCCGAGGCGCTCGCCGGCGGCGCGTTGATTGTCGGGGCGCTCGCGCTCAATGCGTGGATCAGCTTGCGCGCTCGCTCGTGGGCTCGATGGCGGTAAGCGCCATGAACGCTTGCTCCATGTTGGCGGCGTTTTGCGCGCGTATCAAATCCGCCGGCGTGCCGGTGAACTTAAGCTGGCCGCCGTCGATTACCGCCACGCGATCGCACATTTCCTCCACATCGGCGAGTGCGTGCGAGGTGAAGAATATGGTCTTGCCGTGTTCGCGCAGCGTTTTCAGTTTGCGTTTGAGCAAAATGCGCGCGCGCGGGTCAAGCCCGCTGGTCGGCTCATCCAAAATGAACAGATCCTTGCGCGATAGCAAACACGCGGCGAGCCCCAATTTTTGGTTCATGCCCTTGGAGTAGGCGCGCACCGGTTTATTAAGCGCTGCGGTATCCAGATCGAGCGCTTGCGCCATCGCCACCGCCGCGCCTTCGTCGTACGCGCCGCGATGCATGCGTGCCATGAACCGCAAAAAGTCGCGGCCGCTGAGGTAGTGCGGCGGGTTAAAACGTTCGGGCAAATAGGCAAGCCGCGCGCGCGAGGCGGTGAGCCGATGCGGCACGCCGAAAATGCCGATGGCGCCCGCGTCCGGTTCGCAAAAATCGAGCAGGCATTTGATCAAGGTGGTTTTACCGGCGCCGTTCGCGCCCACCAGGCCATGGCATTCGCCGGCGTTAACCGTCAGGGTAAACGCGCTTAATGCGGGCGACGCCGCGCGCGCATACGATTTGTGCACCCCGTTGAAACTGAGTGCCGGTGCCGTGGTCGATGCAGTCATGTGGCTGCGATTGTGGCACAAGGCCGTGCGTGTTTTGCCGGCGCGCGATTTGTGGTTACTCGGGCGAGCCGCTAAAATGCGCTCCATTTCTCAGCCCTTCAGGCGCACCCGGAATTTCGCAGTGCCTAATAAAAATATTATAGAAATCAAGGACGTAAGTTTCGCCTACGGCACCCGTCCCATACTCACCGGCATCGACATGGCGATCCCGCGCGGCTCGACGGTGGCGATCATGGGTATCAGCGGTTCGGGCAAAACGACGTTGCTGCGCTTGATTGCGGGCGTGATCAAGGCAACGCGCGGCGAAGTGTGGGTGGATGGCGAGTTGGTCAACCGGCTCGACACCGCGGGCATTTACCAACTGCGCCGCCGCATGGGCATGATGTTTCAGTTCGGTGCGTTGTTTACCGATTTGTCGGTGTACGACAACGTGGCGTTTCAAATGCGCGAGCACACCGATTTGCCGGAAGCGATGATCCGCGATCTGGTGCTGATGAAATTGCACGCGGTGGGTTTGCGCGGCGCGCAAAAGCTGATGCCCTCGGAACTCTCCGGCGGCATGGCGCGGCGCGTGGCGCTGGCGCGCGCGATTGCGCTCGATCCGATGTTGATGCTCTACGACGAGCCGTTTACCGGGCTTGATCCGATTGCAATGGGCACCATCACCAATCTGATCAAGGAATTGAACGCCGCATTGGGCGCGACCTCGATCGTGGTGACGCACGATGTCGAAGAAGCGCTAAACGTCGTCGATTACGTTTATTACCTCGCCGACGGCAAGATGGTGGGGCACGGCACGCCCGATGAAATACGCCATACCCAGGATGCGCTGCTGCATCAATTTGTCTACGGTGAGATGGACGGCCCGGTGGGCTATCAATACCCGGCTCGCACGCTGGCCCAAGACATGCGACTGAGCGCCTGACATGGAACATCGCGATCTGTCGGTGCGCGGCGTCGGCGCGTGGACCGTCGACAATGTGCTGCGCCTGGGCTACGCCGCGCGCTTTATCGCGCGCACCATCGCCGCTTCGGGTACCAGCCTCGCGCGGCCGCGGCTGGTGATCCGCGAGTTGTATTACACCGGTGTGTTGTCACTGATCATCATTTTGGTGTCGGGCTTGTTCGTCGGCATGGTGCTGGGTTTTCAGGGGTATCACACGCTGCAAACCTATGGCTCGGAGTCTGCCTTAGGCGTGCTGGTGGCGTTGTCTCTCGTGCGCGAGTTGGGGCCGGTGGTGTCCGCGCTGTTGTTCGCGAGCCGCGCGGGCTCGGCGATGACGGCCGAAATCGGCTTGATGAAAGCCACCGAGCAGCTCTCGGCGATGGAAATGATGGCGGTCGACCCGATCGCGCGGGTGGTGGCGCCGCGCTTTTGGGCGGGGTTTATTTCGATGCCGCTGCTGGCCGCGATGTTCAGCGCCATGGGTGTATTCGGCGGTTACCTGGTGGGCGTGGTGCTGATCGGCGTGGATGAAGGCTCGTTCTGGTCGCAAATGCAATCCGCGGTGGATTTTCGCAACGACATCGTCAACGGCATCATCAAAAGCGTGGTGTTCGGCTTTGCGGTGACGTGGATCGCGCTGTTCGAAGGCTACGACGCGCCGCCCACCGCGGAAGGCGTGTCGGGCGCCACCACGCGCACCGTGGTGACCTCGTCGCTGGCGATTTTGGCGCTGGATTTCTTGTTAACGGCTTTGATGTTTCAGGGGGTGTAATGCAACGCGCGACACTGGATTTATGGGTGGGGATTTTTGTGATCGCCGGCATCGCCGCGCTGTTGGTGCTGGCATTGAAGGTGGGCGGCATGAGCGGCATCGGCGTGGGCGATACCTACCTGCTGGTGGCGCAATTTGACAACATCGGCGGCTTAAAGACGCGCGCGCCGGTCAAAAGCGCCGGCGTGGTGGTGGGCCGCGTGGCATCGATACAATTTGACAACGAACGGTTCGTCGCGAGCGTAACCATGAACATCGGCAAGGATTACAAGTTTCCCAAGGACACCAGCGCGTCGATTTTGACCTCCGGCTTGTTGGGCGAGCAGTACATCGGCCTGGAAGGCGGCGGCGACACCGCGAACTTGAGCGCCGGCGAGCGCATCAAGCAAACGCAATCGGCGGTGGTGCTGGAGCGGTTGATCGGCCAATTTTTGTACAGCAAGGCCGCGGAAGGCGGCGACAAGAAATAGTGCGGGAATGCGAGAGTCTAACATGAATTTACGTAAGTATTTGATTTTATTGACTTTTTTTTTGACGCCGTGGGGCGCAAACGCGCAAGCGCTGGCGCCGGACGCGCTCGCGCGCAGCGTGACCGATGAGGTGCTGGCGTTGATCCGCAGCGATAAAGACCTGCAAGCGGGCAACACCAGGAAAGTGTTGGAATTGGTGGAAGCGAAAGTGCTGCCGCATTTCAGTTTTCAGTCGATGACGCGCCTGGCGCTGGGCCGCAATTGGCGTCAAGCGAGCGCCGAGCAGCAAAAGCGTTTGATCGCCGAATTTCGCACGCTGCTGGTGCGCACTTACACCACGGCGTTTACGCAATACAAAAATCAGACCATCGAATACCGGCCCGTGCGCATGGCGGCCAGCGACACCGACGTGGTGGTGCAATCGCTGATCAAGCAGCCCGCCGGCCAGCCGGTGGCGGTGGACTACAACATGGAAAAAACCGCCGAGGGCTGGAAGGTTTACAACGTCAAGATCGAGGGCGTGAGCTTGATCGAAAACTACCGCAACACGTTCCACAGCGAGATTCAAAAAAGCGGCGTGGACGGTTTGATTAAGGCGCTGGCGGATAAAAACCGCAGTGCCCAGGCCGCGCCAAAATGATCGCGCTGGACGCGGCAAACAGCGGGCGCGCGACGTTAACCGGGCCGGTGACGTTCGCCAACGTGAACGCGGTTCTGGATGAGGGCACGCGCGCGTTTAAAGCGGCGTGCTTGACCGTCGATCTGGCGGGCGTGACGGAAGTCGATTCCACCGCGGTGAGTGTGCTGCTGGAATGGCGGCGCGCGGCGGCGCGCGATAAACGCGCGATTGATTACGTGAATTTACCCGCCAATTTAAAGAGCTTGATCCAGCTCTATGGCGTGGCGGAGTTGATCGGCGTGTAGCGCGGCCGGCGCTTGTGCCGGCGCGGCGCGCGGGCCTATCATCATCCGCGCTGAAGTTAACAAGCGACTATTCATAGAGGCAGCAATGACCACCCCCGAACAAATCAAGGGCTACATCGAACAAGGCATGCAGTGCGATCACGTCGCGGTGCAGGGCGACGGCCATCATTTTGAAGCGGTGATCGTCAGCCCCCTGTTTCGCGGCAAGAACAAGGTGCGCCAGCACCAAGTGGTGTACCAGGCGCTGGGGGATCGCATGCGCGAAGAAATCCACGCGCTGTCGATGCAGACCTTGACGCCGGAGCAGTGGGCGGAGCGAAAGTAGTGCGATGGAAAAACTGGCGATTGAAGGCGGCGTGGCGCTTAACGGCGAGGTCGCCATTTCCGGCGCTAAAAACGCGGCGCTGCCGATTTTGTGCGCGGGGCTGTTGACCGCCGAGCCGTTGACGGTGAGTAACGTGCCGCATTTGCGCGACGTGACCACCATGCTCTCGCTGCTCGGGCAAATGGGTGTTGCGATTTCGGTGGACGACAAACTCGGCGTCGAATTGCGCGCGGCGAATATCGGCAAGCCCGAAGCGCCCTACGAAATGGTAAAAACCATGCGCGCCTCGGTGTTGGTGCTGGGGCCGCTGGTGGCGCGGCTGGGTGAAGCGCGGGTGTCGCTGCCCGGCGGTTGCGCCATCGGCTTGCGGCCGGTCGATCAACACTTGAAGGGTTTGCAAGCGCTGGGTGCCACCATCACCATGGATCACGGCTATATGATCGCGCGCGCGCCGCGCTTGAAGGGCGCGCGCATCGTGATGGACATGGTCACCGTTACCGGCACCGAAAACATCATGATGGCGGCGACGCTCGCCGAGGGCACGACGGTGATCGAAAATGCCGCGCGCGAGCCGGAAATCCCCGATCTCGCCGCGTGCTTGACCGCGATGGGCGCGAAAATCCACGGCGCGGGCACCGACACCATCACCATCGAGGGCGTCGACAAGCTGCATGGCGCGCAACACAGCGTGATGCCCGACCGCATCGAAACCGGCACGTTCCTGGTGGCGGCGGCGGCCACCCGCGGCAGCGTGCGTACCACGGGCGCGCGGCCCCGCACGCTTGACGCCGTGCTCGACAAATTAAAGCAAGCCGGCGTCAAAATCGAAGTGGGCGAAGATTGGATCCAAGTTTCGCCCAACGGCCAATTGAAAGCGGTGAATCTGCGCACCGCGCCTTACCCCGCGTTCCCTACCGACATGCAAGCGCAGTTTTTAGCATTGAACTGCATTGCCGAGGGCACGGGCGTGGTGCACGAGGATATTTTCGAAAACCGCTTCATGCACGTGCAAGAACTGCAGCGCCTGGGCGCGGATATCGAAGTCGACGGCAACACCGCGGTGGTGAAAGGCGTCGATCACCTCGACGGCGCAACGGTGATGGCCACCGATTTGCGCGCCTCGGCGAGCCTGGTGATCGCCGGCTTGGTGGCGCGCGGCACCACGGTGGTCGATCGCATTTACCATCTTGATCGCGGTTATGAGTCGATCGAGGAGAAGCTCTCGAAGTTGGGGGCGCGGATTAAGCGGGTGCGATAAACGGCAAAAACAATTTTTGACGCAGATTAACGCGGATTTTCGCAGATGAAAAACCACCACTGTCGTTCCCGCGCAGGCGGGAACCCATAGGTTGTCTCAAGGGCTAAGGTGTTATGGGTTCCCGCCTCATTTGCGTATGAATCGGGAACGACCAATAGGTTTAATCCGCGTTCATCTGCGCCAATCTGCGTCAAAGGTTTTTAAGTTTTTCAAACAAGGATTCAACCATGCAAGTCTACGACCCCACCGCGCCAATGGCGGCTCCCGCTGAAGATTTACGCCAGCGCGTCGCCGATTTGTCGGGCAAGGTGATCGGTTTTATCGACAACACCAAACCCAACTTCAATCTGCTGGCGCAGGATCTTGGCGAGCTGCTGCTTGAGCGTTACGGTGTGAAAGCGGTGATCCAAAAGCGCAAACGTAGCGTGGCAACCGCGGCGCCAAACGAGGTGCTGGAAGAACTCGCGCGCGAATGCGATCTGGTGATCACCGGCTCGGGCGACTGAGGCTCCTGCACGTCGTGGAGTATCCACGACGGGGTGGAAATCGCCAAACGCGGTAAAGCCGCCGTGACGGTGGTGTCCAACGCGTTCATCGGCTTGGGCCGCGCGCAGTCGCGCTCGCTCGGGCACGCGAATTTGCCGCTGGCGGTGATCCCGCACCCCTTCGGCAGCCGTACGCGCGAGGAAGTGCGTGCGCTGGCGGAGCAGTGCGTGGCGGAGATTGCTAGGTTGGCGGCGGCGAAGTGAAACTCGCTCCGTCATTCTCAATGGTTTTTCAACCGTTCGCCCTGAGCCCGTCGAAGGGCGATTGCAATGGCCAGGGCAAGACGGATTTTGAAACGCGCCCGCTTAAAACCAAGAATATGAACGGCTTTCGACAAGCTCAGTCCGAACGGAACATTTTTTGCCTTGGTGGTGAATGAATAGGCCTCTCAGCCCGCTAACCCGTGCCACCCTGGTCGAAGCCCCCGACGACCTCGACGAACTCATTGAATTCTTTCACGCGCGCCGCTGGAGCGACGGCTTGCCCATCGTGCCGCCCACGCGCGAACGCGTGGCGCGCATGCTCTCGTGCACACAGCGCAAGCCCGATGAAATCATCGCCAAAGTCGCGCCGGGTTTTGGCGAAGCCACGGTGGAGCGCATCGCGATCAACGCGGTGATGGCGGGCTGCCGGCCGGATTATCTGCCGGTGTTGATCGCGGCCACCCAAGCGATGAGCGCGCCAGAGTTCAACTTGCAAGGCATCCAAGCCACCACCAACCCGGTGGCGGTGTGGCTGATCATCAACGGCCCGATCGCCGAACAACTTAGCGTGAATGCCGGACCAAATTGCCTGGGTCAAGGCACGGTGGCGAATGCCACGCTCGGCCGCGCGCTGCGCCTCATCATGCAAAACATCGGCGGCGCGCTGCCCGGCGACATGGACCGTGCCACCCACGGCCAGCCCGGCAAGTTTTCGTTTTGCTGCGCCGAGAACGAAGCGCAAAGCCCGTGGCCGCCGCTGCACGTCGAGCGCGGTTTTAAACGCGAGCAAAGCACGGTGACGGTGGTGGGTGCGGCAGGCACGCACAACATGAACACGCACGCCGACAATGCGGATGAGTTGCTGCGCGTGATCGCCGACACCATGATGTTCCCGGCCAGCAACGATTACTGGATCGGCGGCGAGCCGTGGCTCGTGCTCGGCCCGCAGCACGCGGCGATTTTGCACGCCGGCGGGTTGAGCAAGGCGGAAGTGAAGCGCCGCTTGTGGGAGGAATCGAAAATGCCCGCGCGGCGCATGGCGGCGCGGGAATTGCAGCGCACTCAGGCGGTGCGTGAGAGCAAAATCGGGCCGATTAACGAAGACACCATGCTCGCGGCGGCGGACGGGCCGGAAGGCATCGGCATTCTGGTTGCCGGCGGGCCGGGGACGCATTCGGTTTATGTGGCGTCGTTTGGGGATGCTCGGGCGGTGACGCGGGAAGTGATTGCCTAATCTCTTCGTATGCCTGACTCCGAACTCGGTGCACGCATCCTCAAGGTTAACCACGCCGGCGAACACGGCGCGGCGAATATTTATCAAGGCCAAATCGTTGCCACGCGCCTGCTTCTGCACGCTCTGACTTCCGAGCTGGCCGATTTCCGCGCGCACGAGGAAAAACATCGTTCGATCTTCTGGTCGGAACTGCAACGCCGTGGCAAACCGCGCTGCCGCAGCTATCATTTGTGCGGCATCGGCGGATTCGTGTTGGGGTTGATCACCGGGCTTTTGAGGCGGCAGGCGATCGCGGCCACCACCGTGGCGGTGGAAAACGTGGTGCTGGGCCATTTGCAGCATCAACTCGATGTGTTGAGCGGCAACGACGAGGCCGCGGTTGCCGCGATACAACGCATCGTAGACTACGAGCGCGAACATCGCGATGCGTTTGCAGCCCGGCTGGAGCCGGGCCGGTTTTGGCCGAAGGTGTTGACGCCAATTGTGGCGGTCTCGACGGAAACAGTGATTTGGCTGGGCATGAAACTGTAGTTGTGGGATGGGTGGAGGCCACAGGCCGTAACCCATCGGCGGCATGTCACGATTAACGCGATGGGTTCCGCTGCGCTCCACCCATCCTACGAAAATCGGCTCCCGTACGCTAAAATCTTGTTTTATAAAGTTTCTCCTGCCGTGATTACCATCGCCCTGTCCAAGGGCCGCATTTTTGATGAGACGCTGCCGCTGCTGAACGCGGCGGGGATACGGCCGTCCGAGGATCCGGAAAGATCGCGCAAGCTGATCATCGGCACCAATCAGCGCGAAGTGCGCGTGATCATCCTGCGCGCGACCGATGTGCCGACTTATGTGCAGTACGGCGCGGCCGATCTCGGCGTTGCGGGCAAAGACGTGCTCGACGAGCAAGGCGGGCAGGGGCTTTATCAGCCGCTCGATCTCAATATTGCGCGCTGCCGCATGATGGTGGCGGTGCGTAACGGCTTCGACTATCAGCGCGCGGTGCGCCAGGGCGCGCGGCTTAAAGTCGCCACCAAGTATGTGCAAACCGCGCGTGAACATTTCGCGGCCAAAGGTGTGCACGTCGATTTGATCAAGCTCTACGGCTCGATGGAGTTGGCGCCGCTGGTGGGGCTGGCCGATGCGATCGTCGATTTGGTATCGACCGGCGGCACCTTGAAGGCGAACAATTTGGTCGCGGTGGAGGAAATCGCACCGATCAGCTCGCGGCTGATTGTGAATCCGGCGTCGTTGAAATTAAAGCGCAAGGCGATGCAGCCGATACTCGATGCGTTTTTCGAAGCGGTAGCGTGATCATGCGCCGTTTGTCCACAGCCGATGCGGGGTTTGAAACGGCGCTCACCGAGTTGCTGGCGTTTGAGGCGGCGCTCGATCCAAAGGTTGATGCCGTCGTCGCCGACATTCTGGCTGACGTAAAAAAACGCGGCGACGCGGCCGTGCTCGAATACACCGCGCGTTGGGATCGCGTTGAGGCGAAGTCGCTCGCCGAACTGGAAATCCCGCGCAGCGAATTACACGCCGCATTGCAGTCGCTGCCCGCAACACAACGCGAGGCGCTCACCGCAGCGGCCCAGCGTGTGCGCGACTACCATGAGAAATATTCAATAAAATCAAATACTTACGTAGATGACGCCGGCAGCACGCTAGGCCAGCGTGTAACACCCATGGATCGCGTCGGCATTTACGTGCCGGGCGGTAAGGCGGCGTATCCCTCGACGGTGATCATGAATGCGACGCCGGCGAAAGTCGCGGGTGTCAAGGAAATCATCATGGTGGTGCCCATGCCCGGCGGCGAAAAGAATGCCATGGTGCTGGCGGCGGCGGCGATTTGCGGTGTGGATCGCGTGTTTGCCATCGGTGGCGCGCAAGCGGTGGGCGCGCTGGCGTACGGCACACAAACGATTGCGCAAGCCGACAAAATCGTCGGCCCCGGTAACGCGTATGTCGCTGCGGCCAAGCGCCGGGTGTTCGGCGTGGTCGGCATCGACATGGTAGCGGGGCCCTCTGAAATTCTGGTGGTATGCGACGGCAAGACCGACGCCGACTGGATCGCGATGGATTTGTTTTCGCAAGCCGAGCACGATGAAATGGCGCAAGCGATTTTGCTGTGCCCCGATGCGGCCTATCTCGACAAAGTCGCCGCCAGCATCGAGCGCCAAATTAAAGACATGCCGCGCAAGGACATCATTCGCGTCTCGCTCGATGGGCGCGGTGCGCTGATCCACGTGCGCGATCTCGACGATGCGTGCGTGCTGGTCAATCGCATTGCACCGGAACACTTGGAGTTGTCGGTGGAAGACCCAGATGCGCTGCTGCCCAAAATCCGCCACGCCGGCGCGATTTTCATGGGGCGTTTTTCGTCCGAGGCGCTGGGCGACTATTGTGCCGGGCCCAACCACGTGCTGCCGACCTCGCGCACCGCGCGCTTTTCCTCGCCGTTGTCGACCTATGATTTTCAGAAGCGCTCGAGCATTATCAATGTGTCGCGCGAAGGCGCGGTGAGGCTGGGCAAGATCGCCGCGGAGCTGGCGTACGGCGAAGGCTTGCCGGCGCATGCGCGCTCGGCGGAGTATCGGATGAAGAGCGGGGTGAAGTGATGACAAGCAATCCCGCAAAGATGATTCCCCTCCCCTTCAAGGGGAGGGTTAGGGTGGGGATGGAGTGACATGTTCCCAACAAACCCCACCCCCATCCCAACCTTCCCCCTGAAGGGGAAGGAGTTGCTTTGGTGATGTCGTGAGCCGCTACTGGAGCCAGGTCGTGCACGGTCTAACGCCCTACGTCCCCGGCGAGCAGCCGAAGCTCGCCAACCTGGTGAAACTGAACACCAACGAAAGCCCGTACGGCCCGAGTAAGCGCGTGCTCGATGCGTTGCGCGCGGAAGTGGGCGATACGCTGCGTCTCTACCCCGACCCCGGCAGCGACAAACTGCGCGCGGCGATCGCCCAGCGGCACGGCGTCACACCGGAGCAGGTGTTCGTTGGCAATGGTTCTGACGAAGTGCTGGCGCATGTTTTTCTCGGCTTGTTGAAACACGACGCACCGGTGTTGTTTCCCGATATCACCTACAGTTTCTATCCGGTGTATTGCAAGCTCTACGGCATAGCCTACGAGCCGGTGCCGCTCAACGATAAATTTGAAATCGCCATTGGCGATTATTTAAAACCCAACGCCGGCGTGATTTTTCCCAACCCGAACGCACCGACCGGGCAGTTCGTGCCGCTCGCTGAAATCGAGCGCTTGTTGCAAGCCAACACCGCATCGGTGGTGGTGATCGACGAAGCTTATGTCGATTTCGGCGGCGAGTCGTGCGTGCCGCTGATCAAAAAATATCCGCAACTGCTGGTGACGCACACGCTGTCGAAATCGCGCGCGCTGGCTGGGTTGCGCGTGGGGTATGCCACGGGCAGCGCGGAGTTGATCGAAGGGCTCACGCGAGTGAAAGACAGCTTCAACTCCTATCCGCTGGATCGCTTTGCGCAAGCGGGCGCCACGGCGGCGATGGAGGATGAAGCCTATTTTCAAGCGATGTGCCGCAAGGTGATCGACAGCAAAACGCGGCTGGTTGCTGATTTGCAAGGCATCGGTTTTGAAGTGCTGCCTTCGGCGGCGAATTTTGTTTTTGCGCGTTATCCGGGGCGCGACGGTGCGGACATCGCCGCCAAGTTGCGCGAGCGCAGTATCATCGTGCGGCATTTCAAAAATCCGCCGCGCATCTCGCCGTTCTTGCGTATTACCATAGGCACGGATGAACAATGCTCCGGTTTGGTCGAAGCCTTGTGCGAAATTATAAAAATCAATAAAATCAGATAGTTACGTAAATCGCTCTTCGCGACAGGAAAACATGGAACGCCAAGCGCAAGTCACGCGCAACACCAACGAAACGCAAATCAGCGTGTCGTTGAATCTCGACGGCAGCGGCAAAGCGAAGCTTGCCACCGGCGTGGGTTTTCTCGACCACATGCTTGACCAGATCGCGCGCCACGGTGTGTTCGATCTGGACATCAGCGCCAAAGGCGATTTGCACATCGACGCGCATCACACGGTGGAAGACATCGGCATCACGCTAGGCCAAGCGTTCGCCAAGGCGATCGGCGACAAAGCCGGCGTGCGCCGCTACGGCCACGCTTATGTGCCGCTTGATGAAGCGCTCACGCGCGTGGTGGTCGATCTCTCCGGCCGGCCGGGGCTTAGTATGAAAATCGATTTCGTGCGCGCGCGCATCGGCGAGTTCGATGTCGATCTTACACGCGAATTTTTCCAAGGCTTTGTCAATCACGCACTGGTCACGCTGCACATCGACAACTTGAAGGGCGACAACGCGCATCACCAGGCCGAAACCGCGTTCAAGGCGTTTGGGCGCGCGCTGCGCGTGGCGGTAGAATTGGATCCGCGGGTTGCGGGCGTGCCCTCAACCAAGGGCTCTTTATAGTGAACAATAAACCGTGAACGGTGAACCGTAACCCCACGATCCGCTGATTTCCACTGTTTACTGTTAACCGTTCACTGTTCATTTAGAAATGATCGCCGTCATCGACTACGGCATGGGCAATCTGCGCTCCGTGTCCAAAGCCATCGAACATGTCGCGCCGAAGGCCGACGTGCGTGTTACCGACGACCCCTCGCTGGTGCGCGCGGCCGAGCGCGTGGTGTTTCCCGGCCAGGGCGCGATGCCCGATTGCATGCGCGAGTTGCGCGCGCGCGGGCTTTATGAGGCGGTGATCGACGCGGCGCGCGACAAACCGTTTCTGGGCATTTGCATCGGGCTGCAAATGTTGTTCGATAGGAGTGAAGAGGGCGACACAGCGGGCTTGGGCGTGATTGCGGGCCACGTACGGCGTTTTGCGCATGACCTTGCCGATGCGCAAGGCCACAAGCTCAAAGTGCCGCACATGGGCTGGAACGAGGTCGAGCAGCGCATCGCACACCCATTGTGGGCCGGTATCGCGCCTAACACTCGGTTTTATTTTGTGCATAGCTACTATCCGGTGCCGGCCGATCATGCGTTAACCGCCGGTGTTGCGCGGTATCCGGCGCAATTTACCTGTGCCGCCGCGCGCGAAAACTTGTTCGCGGTACAGTTTCACCCCGAAAAAAGCGCCGCCGCGGGTTTGCGGTTGCTCGCCAACTTTACAGCGTGGACGCCTTGATTACGTGGCGGGCTGACGCGCTGTCGCAACGGCGCAACAACGGCCACGCGTGGAAACGCATTTTGTCGAGCTATAGTATGATAGTCGTAACGGACAACCCTCCCAATTTCTGAATCGGTCATCGTCTAGACATACCGTTTCCCCGCGCGGCCCTCGCGCGATCCTGTCCCGCCGTAAATCGTCCCCCTCGTTCACTCCCATGCTGATTATTCCTGCCATTGATCTGAAGGATGGAAAGTGCGTGCGCTTGAAACAAGGCGACATGGAAAGCGCCACCGTGTTCTCCGATGATCCCGGCGCCACCGCCAAGCGTTGGCTCGATCTGGGCGCGCGACGTTTGCACGTGGTCGATCTGAACGGCGCCTCGGCGGGCAAGCCCAAAAACGGCGCGGCCATCAAGGCGATCATCGGCGCGGTGGGCGACCAGCTGCCGATCCAGTTGGGCGGCGGCATCCGCGATCTCGATACCATCGAACACTATCTGGATGCCGGCGTTAGCTTTGTGATCATCGGCACCGCGGCGGTGAAAACGCCGGGCTTTTTGCACGACGCGTGCAGCGCGTTCGGCGGCCACGTGATGGTCGGGCTCGATGCCAAGGACGGCAAGGTCGCCGTCGACGGCTGGTCGAAAATGACTGGCCACGATGTCGTCGATCTCGCCAAGAAATTCGAAGACTACGGCGCCGAAGCCGTGATCTACACCGACATCGGCCGCGACGGCATGTTAAGCGGTGTCAACATCGACGCCACGGTAAAACTCGCCCAGCAACTCTCCATTCCGGTGATCGCCAGCGGCGGGGTCACCAACCTGGACGACGTCAAAGCGCTGTGCGCGGTCGAAAATGAGGGTATCACCGGCGCGATCACCGGGCGCGCGGTGTATCAGGGCACGCTCGATTTCGCGCAGGCGCAGAAGTTGGCGGATGAGTTGTCGGGTAAACAGTGATCAGTGAACAGTAAGCCGTGAACAGCGATCGCGCGGGGTGGTCGGTTCACTGTTTACTGTTCACCGTTTACTTTTAGCGGTTTACTGTTCACTGATCACTATGAGTCTCGCAAAGCGCATCATCCCCTGCCTGGATGTCAACGCCGGCCGCGTGGTCAAGGGCGTTAACTTCGTCGGCCTGCGTGACGCAGGTGATCCGGTGGAAATCGCGGGCCGTTACGACGAGCAGGGCGCGGATGAGCTGACGTTTTTGGATATCACCGCCAGCAGCGACGAGCGCGATTTGATTTTGCATATCATCGAGGCGGTGGCGGCGCAGGTGTTTATTCCGTTCACCGTGGGTGGCGGCGTGCGCAGCGTCAACGACGTGCGGCGTTTGTTGAATGCCGGGGCGGATAAGGTGAGTATCAACACTGCGGCGGTGCAAAACCCGCAGCTGGTGGCTGATGCGGCGGGACGTTATGGCGCGCAGTGCATCGTCGTCGCCATCGACGCGAAACGCGTCGAGTGTAATTCTGATGCGATGCGCGTACCCGGGGCAGGCCCGCTGCGCTGGGAAGTGTTCACCCACGGCGGCCGCAAAGCCACCGGCATCGACGCGTTGGAATGGGGCCGTAAAATGCAGGAACTCGGCGCGGGCGAAATTTTGCTCACCAGCATGGATCGCGACGGCACGCGTGTCGGGTTCGATCTCGAACTGACGCGCGCGTTTTCGGATAGCCTTGAAATCCCGGTGATCGCCAGCGGCGGCGTGGGCAATTTGGAGCATCTTGCCGATGGTGTATTGCACGGCCGCGCCGATGCGGTACTCGCGGCGAGTATTTTTCACTACGGCGAATACACGGTGCGGCAGGCGAAGGCGTTTATGGCCGAGAAGGGGATTGAAGTGCGTTTGTAATGCGTGACGCGTGAACTGTGAACCGTGAACAGTAAAAATCAGCACGGCGCGGGGTTACGGTTCACTGTTTACCGTTTACTGTTCACTCAGCCGCCCTAACGACTCACGAAAAAATGAACGACACCTGGCTCAATAAAATCAACTGGTCGCAAGACGGCCTGGTCCCCGCGGTGACACAAAACGCGGCGAGCGGCCGCGTGCTGACGGTGGCGTGGATGAACCGTGAGGCGTTAAAACTCACCGCCGCCACCGGCGAGGTGCATTACTGGTCGCGCTCGCGCAAAAAGCTGTGGCACAAGGGCGAGGAATCGGGCCATGTGCAAAAGGTCAAGTCCATACACCTCGATTGTGACGAGGATGTGATTCTGGTTCAGATTGAACAAGTGGGCGGCATTGCTTGTCATACCGGGCGCGCGAGCTGTTTTTTTTACCGGCTGCAAGGCGAAACCTGGGTGGCGGTCGATCCGGTGTTAAAAGACCCCAAGGAGATCTACAAATGATCGACGCTAATGTGTTGAAACGCTTGGGCGAGACGCTCGCCGCGCGCAAGGGGACGGACCCGGCCAGTTCCTACGTCGCGGGCCTGTTGGCGAAGGGCGAAGATGCAATACTGCGTAAAGTCGCCGAGGAGTCCGCCGAAACCCTGCTTGCGTCCAAGGAGGGTGATAAACTCCATCTAGTACGCGAGGTGGCGGATTTGTGGTTTCACAGCTTGGTGTTGCTGACGTGGCACGGGCTTACGCCGGATGATGTGCTGGCGGAATTACACCGGCGCGAGGGTATTTCAGGCGTGGCGGAAAAGGCTTCCCGCAAATCGCAAGCGTAACGCGCCTGGCGGCGTATTGAAGAACTTTAGGAGAATTTCATGGGTACATTCAGCATTTGGCATTGGCTGATCGTGCTGGCGATCATCGTGCTGGTTTTCGGCACCAAAAAATTGCGCAACCTGGGCGGCGATCTGGGCAGTGCGGTCAAGGGTTTTAAGGATGGCATGAAGTCCGAAAGCGATAAGGCCGACGAAGCGGCCGCCGCCAAAGGCGAGATCCCGCCCAAAGCCGGCCAGACTTACGAGACCGAGGTGAAGAAGGAAACGTCCAAGACGTGATTAAGCGAACCGTGAACAGTGAACCGTAACCCCAGCGCTCCACCGATGGGGTAACTGTTCACTGTCTACTGTTCACCAGGCCCTCATGTTCGACATCGGTTTTTCCCAGATCATCGTCATCGCGGTTATCGCGTTGATTGTGCTCGGCCCGGAAAAACTGCCGCGCGTGGCGCGCATGGCGGGGCACATGCTGGGGCGCATGCAGCGTTATGTGAACGACGTCAAGGCCGACATCAACCGCGAAACCGAACTCGACGAACTCAAAAAGCTGCAAAAGGAAATGCAAAACACCGCGCAGTCGATCGAGCAAACGGTGCGCGGCGAAATCAACGCAGTGGAAAACGAATTCAAGCAAGTCGGCGATAGCGCGCAGCAGGCGCTCGCCGAAGTGCGCGACCCGATCGCCGATGCGTTCGCCGATCCGCAGCCGCTGCAGCCCGCTACGCTGCCAACCACGATGGCTGACGCGGCGCCCGAGGCGCCGCCCGCGCAGTTGGAATTGGGCCTGGAACCGGTGCCCACCGGCATTTCGTCGGCAGCGAGCGCGCCCGCCACGCCCAAGGCGTAGCCACCGCGCATGAGTGAAGACTCCTTCGTTTCGCACCTGGTCGAGCTGCGCGAGCGGCTGATCAAGGCGCTGCTCGCCATCGCGGTGGTGTTCGTTGCGCTGTGTATTTTCCCGGGGCCGTCCGCGATTTACGATTGGCTCGCCGCGCCGCTCACCAGGGAGCTGCCGCAAGGCGACAAAATGATCGCCATCGGCGTGATCACGCCGTTCATGGTGCCGATCAAGCTCACCATGATGGTGGGGTTTATCCTTGCGTTGCCGATTGTGCTCTACCAGGTATGGGCGTTTGTCGCGCCGGGGCTTTACACGCATGAAAAAAAGCTGGTGCTGCCGCTGGTGGTGAGCAGCACGCTGTTGTTTCTGGTGGGCGTGGCGTTTTGTTACTACCTAGTGTTTGGCCAAGTGTTTCGTTTCATCGCCAGCTTTGCACCGCGCAGCATGACGCTTGCGCCGGATATCGGGGAGTATCTGTCGTTCGTGATCACTATGTTTCTTGCGTTTGGCATCGCCTTCGAGGTGCCGGTGGCGCTAATTGTGCTGGTGCGCATGGGGCTGGTGACAATTGCGCAGTTGCGCGAATTTCGCGGCTACTTCCTGGTGTGCGCCGCCATCGTCACGGCCATTTTCACGCCGCCCGATGCGGTATCGATGCTGGCGCTGCTGATACCCACCTATCTGCTCTACGAAGTGGGGATTATCGCGGCGGGCTTTTTTGCCGCGATCAGGCCGGTGCCGGCCAGCGGCGACGCGTTAACCACCGATCGCGCCGCCAACGAAATGGCGGCGATTGAAAAAGAGCAAAACACGCCGCGCTGATCGGATGAGAAAAAACGTAAGTATTTGATTTAATTGATTATTTTTTGCGCGGCATTTTCGGCCGCGTACCCACGGTGACTTTCAGATCCAGCTCTTTTTGGGCGCGCAAGACCTTGAGCGTGGCGGTGCTGCCCGGCGTTATCGCGGAGATCAAGGTGAGCATGCTGGAGGCATCCGTGACCGAATTGCCGTTTACCGCGGTCAACAAGTCGCCGGGCCTGACGCCGCCTTGTGCGGCGGGAGTGCCATTAAAGACTTCGGTGATCAGCGTGCCGCGCGCGTTGCCCAGATTCAGCGATTCGGAAAGCGCCGGCGTCAAATCCTGCACCGCCACGCCGATCCAGCCACGCGTGACGGTGCCGCTGGCCACCAATTGATCGAGCACCATTTTCGCGGTGGTAGCGGGAATCGCGAAGCCGATGCCCAGCGACGCCCCGCCCGGCGTGCGTGAGTAAATCGCGGTATTGATGCCGAGTAAGTTACCGTTCACATCGACCAATGCGCCGCCGGAGTTGCCGGGGTTGATCGCGGCGTCGGTCTGAATAAAGTTTTCGAAGGTGTTGATGCCCAGTTGGCTGCGCGCAAGCGCGCTGATGATGCCCGCGGTCACCGTTTGCCCGACGCCGAACGGGTTGCCGATGGCGAGTACCACGTCGCCTACTTGCGCCGTCTCGGACGAGCCAAAGGTAATCGCCGTCAGTTTGGGTAATTCGATTTTGATCACCGCCAGATCCGTGTCCGGATCGGTACCGATTACTTTCGCGCGGGCGCGGCGGTTGTCGGTGAGCGCCACTTCGATCTCATCGGCTGCTTCCACCACGTGCGCGTTGGTGAGGATGTAACCCTGTTCGCTGACGATCACGCCGGAGCCCAGGTTGTTGGTTTTTTGCGCGGGGCTTTCGGCCTCGCCGCCGAAAAAGTAGCGAAACACCGGATCATCCGTCAGCGGATGACGTTGCGCCTTTATTTCCTTGCTGGTGTAAATGTTGACCACGGTGGGCACGGCGCGCTTTACCGCGTCGCTGAACGAGGCGAGTTTTGCCGCACTCGCCGCCGGTGCCGCTGCCGCGGCGGGTGTCACCGACGGCGTGCTCGCCCCCGGCGCGGCCGGGGCCATTGAGGGCAGGGGCGCGCCATTCCACGGCAACAAGTCCGGCCGCAGCGTGGTGATCACGAACAGCGCAGCCAGACACAGCGTCACGGCTTGCGCGAAGATTAACCAGAATTTACGTAGCATCAGCAAAGATTAGAAAAAGTCCAACTTGGCGTGGAGGCGGCGATTATTGCTGAAACCGCCGGCGCATGAAAGGCTCCTCCGGGCGGGATTGTGACGAATGCCGGCGTACAAAACCTGACGAATTGAACGGTGCAGCGAAAGCGAGTCTATTTTTTATAAATATTTGATTTTATTGTATTTTTTCAATTTTTGTTTCACTTTTGGCGAGAATTTCGTGTAAAATCAAGCTTCTTGCAATATTTCTTCAGGAAACCCCCTTCAATGGCTGAACAAGAGACCGACAAAGGCCGGCGCTGCATGCTTGTGGCTGCAAGCACGGTTGCAGGCGGCATCGCCGTGGGTGTGACGGCTGTGCCTTTCGTGGCGAGCATGCTGCCTTCGGAACGCGCCAAGGCGGCCGGTGCGCCGGTGGAAGCCGATATCGGCAAACTCGCCCCCGGCGAACGAATGACCGTGGAATGGCGTGGCAAGCCGGTGTGGATCGTGCGCCGCACACCGGAAATGCTCGACTCCATTAAACAAAGCGTCGACAAGGTAGCCGACCCCGACTCCAATAAGGCGATGCAACCGCGCTACGCCGCCAACGAGTTTCGTTCGATCAAGCCGGAGTATCTGGTGCTGGTGGGTATCTGCACGCATCTGGGTTGTTCACCGGTGGATCGATTCGCGGCACAAGCCGAGGCGTTTGCCGCCGATTGGAAGGGCGGGTTTTATTGTCCATGCCACGGCTCGCTGTTCGATCTCGCCGGACGCGTGTTTAAAAACCGCCCGGCGCCCGACAATCTGATCGTGCCGCCGCACACGTTTTTGTCCGATACCAAGATCCTGATCGGCGTTGACCAAGGCGCCGAAGGCGCAAAGGGAGCCGCATAAACCATGACCATGGCCGCAACAAAAAAAGAACCCGTGGTCATCGAGGGAGCCGGCGCGCTGAACACGCCGTTGAGCGGTTTGTTGACCTGGGTGGATCAGCGCTTCCCGCTGATGTCGCTGTGGAAAGACCATCTCGCCGAGTACTACGCACCGAAGAACTTCAACTTCTGGTACTACTTCGGCTTGCTCGCGATGCTGATACTGGTGCTGCAAATCGTCACCGGCATTTTCCTGGTGATGCATTACAAACCGTCGGCGGCGGAAGCCTTCGCCTCGGTGGAATACATCATGCGCGACGTGCCGGGCGGCTGGCTGATCCGCTACATGCACTCCACCGGCGCTTCGGCGTTTTTTGTGGTGATTTATCTGCACATGTTCCGCGGGCTGATGTATGGCTCGTATCGCGCGCCGCGCGAGCTGGTGTGGATTTTCGGCATGATTATTTACCTGTGCCTGATGGCCGAGGCATTTTTCGGTTATCTGCTCCCCTGGGGCCAGATGTCATACTGGGGCGCGCAGGTGATTATCAATTTGTTTGACGCACTGCCAATTATCGGGCCGGACCTCTCGACCTGGATTCGCGGCGATTTCGTGGTGGGCGACGCGACGCTCAATCGCTTTTTCGCGTTTCACGTGATCGCGATTCCGCTGGCGTTGCTGGCGCTGGTGGGCGCGCACATCATGGCGCTGCACGAGGTGGGTTCCAACAATCCCGACGGTGTGGAAATCAAGGAAAACAAAAACGCCGCCGGCAAGCCGGTCGATGGCATCCCGTTTCACCCGTACTACACGGTGAAGGATTCGCTGGGCGTGGTGGTGTTCGCGTTCCTCTTCTGCATGGTGATGTTCTTCGCGCCGGAGATGGGCGGCTACTTCCTTGAATACAACAACTTCATTCCCGCCGATCCGCTGAAGACGCCGCCGCACATCGCGCCGGTGTGGTACTTCACCCCGTATTACTCGATTCTGCGCGCGGTGACGGAAGACTTCATGTTCTGGCTGGCGTTGGGCGTGGCGGCGTATGCCACCCTGATCGTGTTCACCTCGCGCGGCTGCCTGTCCAAGATCCTCGCGGTACTGATCGCGCCGGTGGTGATTTTCCTGATGAAAGGCGTGGGCTTCGGCATGACCTTTACGTTGTTTCGCGGCACGTTTCTGGAAATCACCCTTCCGCTGGAAGCCAAGGTGTGGGGCGTGATTTTGATGGGCTTGGCGACGCTGATCTTCTTCCTGCTGCCGTGGCTCGATAAAAGCCCGGTGAAGTCGATCCGCTACAAGGGGGTGCTGTCGCGCTGGGCGCTGACGATTTTTGTGGCGGTGTTCCTGATCTTGGGCTACTACGGCACGCAACCGGTGACGGACTTGGGCACGTTGATTTCGCAGATCGGCACGCTGCTCTATTTTGCGTTCTTCCTGCTGATGCCGTGGTACACGCAGATGGAACAAACACGTCCGGTACCCAGCCGGGTGACGATGTGAGAGGCGCGAACATGATCAAAAAAATAATAGCCGTGTTGTTGCTGGCGCCCGCTCTCGCCTTTGCCGCGGGCAGCGATGTGCCCCTGGATCGCGCGCCGATCAATCCGAACGACATGCCTTCGCTGCAGCGCGGGGCGGCCCTTTTCGTGAACTACTGTCTTAACTGTCATAGCGCGAATTACATGCGCTACAACCGGTTGACCGACCTTGGGCTCAATGAAAAGGAAATCCTCGACAATTTCGTCGCGCGCTTTAGTGGCGGCAAGGTCGGCGATCTGATGAAAATCACCATGGACCTGGAAGACGCCAAGACGTGGTTCGGCGCCGCGCCGCCGGATTTGACGGTGATCGCGCGCTCGCGTTCGTCGCACGCGGGATCGGGCGCCGATTGGCTCTACACCTATATGCGCGGTTTTTACCGCGACGGCTCGCGCCCGACCGGCTGGAACAACGTCGCCTTTCCCAACGTCGGCATGCCGCACGTGCTGTGGGGGCTGCAAGGCGAACAGGAGCTAAAACCCGCGCAAAGGCGCGCCGAGGGCTACATGGCCACGGTGGAAAAGCCGGTGTTGACCAAACCCGGCAAGCTCTCGCCACTGGAATACGACCGCGCGGTCGCCGATCTGGTGAACTACCTGGTCTACATGGCCGAGCCCGCCGCGCAAAGCCGCAAGACCATCGGCATGCTCGTGCTCGCGTTTCTGACGGGTCTGATCTTCCTCGTGTATGCGATGAAGAAGAGCTATTGGAAGGACGTGCATTAACGCCGTGAGGCGTAAGGAGTGAGGCGCGAGGCGTAACCTCCGCGCTGCGCCGCACGCCTCACTCCTTACGCCTCACTTGGTTTAGGTATTCCAACATGATGACCCTCTATTCGGGCACCACCTGCCCTTTCAGCCAACGTTGCCGCATCGTGCTCTACGAAAAG
>Ga0194132_10003868_pt1 | contig 26075 bp, 42 predicted proteins | sample TA2KigOf80mmetaG_FD_148612 | JGI IMG/M metagenome (GOLD analysis project Ga0194132, IMG submission 148612) | Freshwater microbial communities from Lake Tanganyika, Tanzania - TA2015054 Kigoma Offshore 80m | ecosystem: Environmental > Aquatic > Freshwater > Lake | place: Tanzania: Lake... | reverse complement strand
GCAAGCTGCTCTCGCTCGGCTGGGCGGCAATCGCTCCGCATGTGGAACACCTGGCCGACGCCGTGCAGCGCATTGCGCTCGTGGCGTGGGATCGCATCAAGGAGGGGTTGGCGGCCCTCAATGAGGCACTGGCGGCGCTCGACGGGGATGACTCTGCCACGACGCTCGACGACCTCTCCGCGGCCTTCGCCAAGCTCTATCAGGAGGCCAAGCCCGCCATCGACTTCTTGGCGCCGTTCGTTTACGACATCCTGGATGCCATGCGCGATGCAGTGGAGCAGGTCGCGTCGCGGCTGAAAGCCCTGGCCAAGGAGTTTGAGGACTGGGCGCCGCTGCTGGACATGCTGATCCCGATCCTGCGGGTGTCGTTGGTCGGCGCACTGATCGCAGTCGCGGTCGCTCTGGAGGTCTTCGAGGCCGTGCTGCGCGCAGCCACCGCCCTCGTGGAAGGTTTGATCCTCGCCCTTCAGGGTATCGTCAAGGCCGTCGAGTTCACGGCCCGGAGCCTGAAACACGGTGCGGTCCTGATCATTGGGGACATCCAGACCATTGTCGACAAGGTGCAGGAGTTCGGCGGTGCGGTCGCGGATGTGTTCGGCCGCGTGATGGGCTGGATGGGCGACGTTGGAGACGAGGCGCGCCGGTGGGCGGATCGCGTGACGGACCCGATCCAGTGGGTCATCGACCGGATATACCAGCTCATCGACGCCATCGGCCGCATCCCTGTTTTTCCGACCACACTCGGCAAGGGACTGTTCGACAAGATCGGCGATGCGGTCGGGTTCGCCCACGGCGGCGTGGTTACCACGCCCACCCTATCGCTCATCGGTGAGCGCGGGGAGCCCGAGGCCGTCGTCCCGCTGTCGCGAGCCCGGGAGTTTGGGTTTGGCGGCGGCGCCACCATCAACCTGCACTTCCACGGGCCGGTCGTGGGCGACATGAGCGAGCTGGCGCGCGCCCTCCGGCGCGAGCTCGCGCGGGAGATCGCCTGATATGGCCGAGCCCCTGCCGGTAACCTGGGTGGTGGAGGCGGACCTTGACCGCGACGGCGCCTACGAGACGCCGCTCACGTCGTACATCAACGCCGCCGGCTCGGGCATCGAGGTCGCGCGCGAGCTCGACGAGGATGGGCGCTACAAGGTTTCGCGCGTCACCTTCGACCTCGCCAACCAGTACGGCGACCTCACCCCCGAGTACGTCAACCACCCGAACTACGCCGGCAGCTCGCCCTTCGCCAATGGCAAGATGCGCGCGGGGTCACCCGTCCGCATCACGGCCACGCACAACGCCATCGGCTACACCCTCTGGACGGGCTACACGGCCGAGTGGGTGACCACGGGAGGCCGCGGCGAGCCCACCGGCGGGCGCTGCCGCCTCAGTTGCACCGACCTCGCGGGATTGCTCCGCGAGGCCCTGCCGGTGGACGTGACGCCCTCCACGAGCCGTGACACGGACGGTGCGATCGCCGCCATCCTCGCCGCCACTGGGCTCAGCGCCGGCGACTACTCGCTCGACGACGGGCTCCAGGACCTGCCATTGCACTACGTGGCCCAACAAAACCCGCTCGACGCCGTTAACCAGGCGGTGGACAGCGAGATGGGCGGCCGCTGGTGGATCAACGCAGCGGGACAGCTCCGGTTCCGGTCGCGCCAAGGCTGGCTGGGCACCACCCCCGACGACACCTGGGGCGACGGCACAAGCATCAAGCCCGAGGCCCTGGGCTACGAGCTCGTCAACCGCCACTTGATCTCCAGCGCCAGCGTCCAGGCCAACGTGTTTGTCAGCGAGGACCCCGATGAGGTCGTGATGGCGTTCTCGCGCAACGAGCTCAACGGCAACAGCGTCCTCATCGCCGCCGGCGAGACGCGGGACTTCGGCCGCATCCCCTATGGCAAGGCGGTCATCGCCGCGATCACGCCCGTAGCCATGACCGACTACCGCGGCAACAGCGCCGCCGGCGGCGGCGGCAGCGACGCCACCAACAGCCTCACGGTCACGTTTGCCGACTTCGGCGCCAGCTGCGACCTGCAGGTGAAAAACACGAGCGGCGTGGGCGTCTACCTTACGTGGTTTCAAGTGCGGGGCACGCCCTACAGCGTCGTGCTCGACCGGCCCGTGTTCACCGCCGCGAAGACCACCCCCGGCGAAAAGCTCAAGCCAGGCGGGACCGTCAACCTGCCCTACCCAGACGACAGGAGCGCACGGGCGAAAGACTACGCCTGGCACCTGCTGCACCAGGGGCGGCACGAGTATCCGCGCATCACGCTCGACTTCGGCTGGGACGCCAACGCGATCATCGCCGCCATGCTCGGCGTCGAGCTCGGTGCCCGCATCCTGTTCGCCGACCGCCTGGCGGGCAGCTCCGGGCAGTGGGGCACCTACGTCAGCGACTGGTGGTACGTGGTCGCCATCCGTCACCGCCTGCACCCCACGACCGTCAAGCGCACGAGCGTCGAGCTCGTGCCGTCCTATTTATTCCGTAACTTGGACCGGATCGCCTATGACCTGTTCGACCGCGCGGACCAGTCCGGTTTAGGGACCTCCACCAGCGGCGACACCTGGGCATCAAGCGCCATCAACGTCGTGTCCGGTGTCGCCGCGCCGCAAAGCGCCGCCCGGAACATCGCCACCATCACCATCTAGGAGTCACCCCCAATGTCGCAGCAGACCTGGCAAGAAGTCCTGATCACGTCCCAGGTAGACGGACCCACCTTGACGGCCGCCGCCGCCGCCTCGTGCATCCCCCCAGCCGCGAAGATCACGCTGCCAAACAACTTTTGGTACATCGGCCGGCAGCTGCGGATCAGCGCCAGCGGCCGCATCAGCAACGTGGTTACCACCCCTGGCACGGCGCGCTTCGACGTGCGCCTTGGGGCCGTGGTGGCGTTCGACGGGCTCGCGGTGGCGCTCAATGTGGTCGCGAAAACCAACGTCGGGTGGTGGTTGGAGCTCCTCCTGACGTGCCGGGCAATTGGCTCTGGGACGAGCACGACCCTGATGGGCCAAGGCAAGTTCCTCAGCGAGGCCGTGGTGGGCTCACCGCTGCCGTCCGTCGGCGGGTCCGGCCAAATCGTGCTGCCGGTCAACTCGGCGCCTGCCGTGGGCACCGGCTTCGACAACACCTCGGCGAACACGCTCGATCTCTTCTTTACGCAGACCGTGGCGACGGGATCGCTAACGCTCCACCAGTACACGGTCGAGAGCCTCAACTAACCGCCCATGCCAACGCAAGTCCGCCGCCGACCGCCGTGGAGGATGCCCACCCGCGCCTTTCGCACCCGCCGTGCGGTCGCGGTGCTGCGCAACGTCGCCGAGACAGCGGACCTTCTGATCGAGGTGAGCCTGTCCAACCTCGCGGCCGACACGGTTGAGGAGGCGGGCATCGCCTACCGCGTCCAGGACGCCGGGCACTACTGGGCGGCCTACGTCGACGACGGCGACAACCTCGCGCACTTGTCAAAGGTCATCGCTGGCGTAGAAACGAGCATGGCCACGCTGGCCTGGCCGCCCACGGACACGGCCGAGCTCCGCGTGCTAGTGCAGGCCAACCGCCACCGCTTTTTCGTGGGGCCGCGGCTGATGGCGGAGGTCACGGACAGCGACCTCAGCTACGCGCTCGGCGGCGGGCTGTTCTGGGGGGGGTCCACCGCTCCCCGCTTCGACAACTTTTTCATGGAGGGACTCTGATATGGCGTTTGGAATTCGCACCGGCTCGGCGCCCTTCCCCTTCACACCCCAGGCCGACCCGCAGGCCTACGCCCTCTACGACCCCGAGCTGCGCCGCGCCGTGACCCACGTCGAGCAGGTAGTCCCGACACTCAACCTGGGCGACAGCAACAGGGCGGCCTCGTATTTGGCCGACCGATGGTATAGCTACATCGGCGCGCAGGCGTTGGCCGGTTTTCCCGTGTGGCTCACCTCCGGCGGCAACCCCAGTTTTAAAAACTGGGATGCCACGGACCAGCGATTCTACGCAAGATTCTCCTCCGACGCCAGCAACTCCTCACTGTCGGGGTTCAATTTGGGCGACGCCCTGTATTACGGAGGCTTCAAGGGGCTCGCCACCAGCCACGCCCCGAAAAACAGCTCAGTGTCTAGGGGCTATTTGGAGTTCCGCGCGCGTTTCATCGCCGCCGCCGATTACACGGTCTACGGCATCGGGGCGACGAACAGCAGCTTCAACGCCACGAGCCACTTCGTCCAGGCGTTGCGGATTACCGGCACCTGGGCGCTGAAAACTTGTAACGCCAATGGCTCAACCATCGGGACCGTCACGGGCGGCACGGCGGACAGCAACTTCCACGACTTTGCCATCGAGCTACAGTCGGCACAGGTGAGTCTTTACGTGGATGGTGCGCTGGCCTGCCGCGCCACTACCCTGCTCCCCGCCCGGCCGATGGTTTTAGTTCTGTCCGGGAATAACAGTACGCAAGCGATCGACATAGTAGACATCGGCATAAGGTGGGAGTAAATGGCCACAGTAATCACCACGACTGCCTCTCCGGATGGCGAGCTCATCCAGGAAGAGCGTGACGCCCAGACCAATGAGCTGCTGTTGCGTGTCGCCCTCCCCGCCGCCGAGCAGCCCCTGAAGGTCCGCCTGGAACACGCCATCCTGGAGCGCTTCGCCGACTGGGACCGCTGGGAGCGCAGCCGCGCCTTCCACGTCGCCCAGGGCCAGTCGTACTACGATGCCGTGGCCGGCGCCGCGGGCTTGCCCACCGGCGCCGCCGCGTACAACACCGCCGCCACGGCCGTCACCAACCGCCGCGACGTGGCGTGGGGCCGCTACCTCGTCGCCCTCGGGGAGTGGCGCACCGCCTAAATCTCTCGCTTTTTGTGCCCGACGCTTGCCTCCGACCGGGCAGTGGTGTTGTCCGTCGGGGGCAGCGTGACCGAGTTCGAAGAGCGCGTGATCTCGGGCCTGTCGGAGCTGGCGCAGGGGCAGAAGGCGACGAACTGGCGCCTCGACACCCTCAACGGCAGCGTCGCCCGTCACGAGCGCTACATCCAGCGGCACGAGCTGGAGCACGCCGGTGAAAACGGTGAGGAGCGGGGCCGGCAGGCCGTGCGGGCCGGGGACCGAGCCCGCCTGGGCCTCGCCTGGGAGCTGATCACCCATCGAGCCGCGTGGCTCGGAGGGGGGCTGCTGCTGGGCGCGGCGGCAAGGTGGGGAGGCTGGTGACCGCGCAGTTCGGGGTCGGGCGGGCGCAGTGGGAGCATGACAGCTGGTCGCTCTGGGACGTGCCGGAGGACCCGGAGTGGGTGCCTCGCCGAGCGCTGCGGCTCGGTGGACAGGAGGCGCTCCCATGACGCTCATCGTTGGCTGGTACGATTGGGCCACCCGCATCCCCGGTCCGGCGCAGAAGCAGTACGACACGCCCAACGTCGCGCACGGCTGGGCGTTGCACAGCGCCGAAGGCACACGCTCGGGCATCCTCGCCACCCTCGCCAACCCGGAGCGCCAGGCGTCGTGGTGCGGCACGCTTTGCCGGGACGGCGAGCTGCTACAGCACTACAGCACCTACGCATCATGCTGGGCCTCCGGTAACCGTCGTGCCAACACCACCCTCGTGGGGTGGGAGCTGGAGGGGTTCGCCAGCGAACCGGCCACCGGCGCCCAGGTGGCCACCCTGCTCCGGATGCGCGACGACTGGGTAGCGACAGGCAGGCCATATCTCCAGCGCGACAACACCCGCACACTCTGGGAGCACAGCGAGGTAGCGACCTGGATCGAGCCCAACGCAGGCCCAACGGCCTGCCCGTCCGGGCGATATGCCCCGTTCTACGCGGCACTGGAGGAGGACGAGATGACCCCAGACCTGGAGATGGCGCTGGTGGCGATGCTGGGCGCGGACTGGCGCGGGCGGGCGCAGACGCTCGTGCTTGGCACCGCCGACAACCCCGGCACCCTGCAATCCCCGGCCTTCGGCTCGCTCGAGCAGCGCCAGTCCGCGCTGGAGGGCGCGGAGCCAGCGGCAAGCCTCCGGCGCGCCCTCGATGCCCACGAGGCCACACCACACGGCTGCGGCGGGCACTGATGGCCATCATCGCACAAGGAGCACTGTAATGCCGGTACGGATAGGACTCGCGACCCTGCTGCTGGGCCTGGGCCTGAGCACGCTGGTGGGGCCGCTCGACGACCTCGCCCGCCTGGGCGATGACCCCTCGCTCATAGACAACCGGGCTTACTGGCGCGACACGCTGGCGGCGGGCGTCGCCTCGTTCGCCCACGCGGCGCAGTCGGCCATCGGGCTCGTCGCCGCGGGCGCGGGCATCGAGGTGTGGCGTCGCGGCAAGCCTCCGGTCGCGCCGCCCTCAACATCGGTGTGATGCAGCCGCCCTCGCCCGAGGCGTTCGCCGCGCTCACTCCCGAGGCCCAGGAGCTCGTGCTGCGCATCGCCCAGGCGCTGAGCACCACGCCCCCGTCACACCCCCCCGAGCGCTCGCGCGTGCCCGAGTGGGCGCGCAGCAAGAAGCTGTGGGGGCTGTTCGCGCTGTTTGCCTTCCTCCTGCTGCTGTTGCTGACGTGGGCCGTGGGGTCGCTGTTGTTCGGGCTCGACTGGGGTCCCTTCCGCGATGTCGGCGCCGTGGCCACGAGCGCGAGCGGCGCTCACCAGGCGGGCCAGGCGATGGTGGACCGTGCGGCCGCGCAGGGCGGGACATACCGCGCGCCGCAGCCGTCCCCCGGCGCCCCGCGCATCCCGCCGCCGGCGTAGGGGGAATATAGACGAGACCCCGAAAAAGAGGGCTCGAAATCGTGCAGATTCTATGGCCGCAGCTCTTGCCAACTAGCACGCCACCATGCTAGTATATATGTGTCGGGCGGGGATTGGCCCCCCGCCCGAACACCACAGGAGGTAGAGACTCCCATGGCCAGCCCCAACGATACAGCCCGCACCCGCGAACCCATCACCCCTCGAACCCGTGGCCTACGGTTTGGCTGGACTAACAGCGTCTACACCCCGCCGGGCGAAGCCTGGCGCTTCGAAGGGTTCGCCCCCTCCACCGGCCCTCTCGGCATGGCCGGGGTCATCCGCGAGTATGAGCGTGTGCGGCACGCCAACGGCACGACCTACTGGGCCTGTGCGCTCTGGCATCGCGGTCGCCAGATCGCCAGCGGCACCGAGGTGCGGGAGCTGATCCGTGATTACAACGTTGAGTACGCCTGGCGGGCAAACTGAAGATGACGCAACCCTACCAGTTCCTGACCCTCACCCCCCCCGAGGCGCGGCTCATCGTCGCCGCCCTGAACGGACACCTGGTCACGCCGGGGATCGCCGCCACCGACGAGCTGCGCCTCTCGCTCGCGGACTCCTGCGGGCCCCGCGCCGATGGGGAGCGCCTCGACCTGGCCTACGGCGTCGCTGACTGGGAGCGACTGGTCGCCGCCGTCTCCGGCCTCACCGAGGAGCGTGCCGCCGCAGTGCTCGCTGCCGCAGCGGCGTTCTGGGACGGCGACCTCGACCTGTACACGGACGAGGCGCTGGGCGCGGTGGGGCTCCTATGAGCGGGGAATTGCTGACGGCCGGTGACACTGCGCGGGCGCTGGGGATCTCGCAGTCGCGGCTGTGGCGGCTGGCCCGGAGCCGCGACCTGGGGCGCCGTCTTGGCCGGTCGTGGGTGTACACCCCGGCGGACGTGGAGGTGCTCCGGGAGCGGCGGCCGGGGTGGCCGAAGGGCCGGCCGCGCCCCCCGCGCATCCCGCCCGCGCCGGCGTAAGGGGACTATAGAAGCCGCCCCGAAAAAGCGGGCTCGAAATCGTGCAGATTCTATAGCTGGATGGGTTGATACTACGTCGATAACGCGGTAGTATAGAGATGTCGGACACTAACCCCCCACCCAGCCCGAGCCCGGCCGGGTCATGCCGGGCAGGAGAATCCCGAGATGTATGCTGGCTCGTCAGCGAAGCCGACCCTGCGCCATTTGCTGGCCTTTTCCCCTCGCCCCGTGCTCATCTCGCTCGATGGCGACCCCGCCCTCTGGCTGGAGGCGGTAGCTGAGCAGGACGACGCGGACGGCTGGACGTGGACGATCACCGACAATCTAGGTCGATGGGGCCCTGGCCCAGTCGGCCGCATCCCCATCGACCTCGACGAAGACGCCGACGAAATCGTGCGCGTGTGGCTGCGCGCGGTGGACGGGGAGTCGTTTGCCGACTTCGACCCCGCGACCGTGGCCGCTGGCGACGACCTGCCGCTGTGGATCAACGACGTGTGTATCAACTGCGACGAGCCCATTCGCACCAGCGACCCAGAGAACCTGCTGTGCGCCGCCTGCACGGTGGACGCGTGGCGGGCCATTGCCCGCACCGCAGCCCAACCCAAGCCCGACGGGACGCTGTGATCGAGGGCTACTACACGGCGCCGGAGGTAGCGGCCCGGCTGGGGCTGAGCACGAGCAGGGTCCGCGAGCTAGCGGCGGCGCGCGGGGTGGGGCGGCGCGTGGGTGCGCGGGTGCTGCTGTTCAGCGCGGCGGACGTAGAGGCGCTCCGGGAGCGGCGGCCGGGGTGGCCGAAGGGCCGGCCGCGCCCCTCGCGCATCCCGCCCCCGCCGATAGGGGATTAGCAAGAGGGGCCAACATCTCACCTAATTCCGTCTGACGTGAGATCGGAGCTTGCATGATCCGGACCCAGGCGGTACCGTACGCATATGGCTTCGGTACGTAGAGCGGCCAAGGAGGCAGTAGTGACGCAAACCCAGGCGAGGTCCCGCCGCCACATCCCGGCCACGGGTGCTGAGGCGGTGTACGCGTGGTTGACCGCGAACGAACGGTCGGGGGCGTGGCTGGCGCGACAGGTGGGCAGGTCCCGCCCGCACGTGCAGGAGGTGTTGCGTCGCGAGCGCGACATCTCGCCGTCCCTGGCGGCAGACATCGCGCGGGTGACGGGCGTGGCGGCGGAGCTGCTGCTGCCGGTGGGCGGCGGAGCCGCCCCGGCGGAACGGCGTGAGCGCGGGGGTGCGGCGTGAGTGCGGACGGCCAGCGGCCGCCAGATCTGCATCGGCCCCAGCAGTGCCTGGCGCCGCAGACGTGTTACTGGCACGCGCCTGTGCCGTGGGCTCAGCCGGGCATCTCGGCATCGTGCTCGCGGCTATCGGGCCTGAGCCGCAGTGCCCGTGTGAAGGGGGTTGTTATGGCGATCCTCGCGGGCGTGGTGGGGCTCGCAGTGTACCGGCTGGCGGTCCGGCGATGAGGAAGCTGTGCGTTAAGTGCGGGTGCCCGCTGCTGTTGACGACCTTGCCCGGCGCCGAGCCAGAGCGGTGTGAGCATTGCGGGGACACGGACCACATGACGGCCACGCTGGAGGCGTGGCGCATCCGGGCGTATCGCTCGGCCCGGCCCTGCCAGCCAGCCCCGGAGGCCGGTGTGGCGAGCGAGGTGGCGCTCTGATGGCCCGCGCGGTGCTCTGCGCGGCGATCGTGCTCACGGCGTGCGGGCCTGCGCGTCCGCCGTCCGAGCGGCCGTCGCCAACGATCGAGACGCAAGCGAACTCTAAAGATTTTAGAGCTTTTGAGAGTCTGCCTGTCGCGGTTGTGGAGTACGCCCACCGGCCGCCGCCCGCGCCGCCCGTTACGCCCTCGCCGGTGCCCACGGCCGTGGCCGGGGTGAGGGCGTCGAGCTATCCCCTGCTTGTGGAGGCGCTGCCGGTGCTGTACGCGGCTGAGGCGCGCCACGGGCTGCCCCGTGGCCTGTTGGCGGCGATCGCCGTCTGGGAGTCGAGCGGTGGGCGTCACGCGTGCGGGGCGAACTGGTGGGGTTACGCCTCCTGCGGGGTGGAGTTCGCCTCGATCGAGGGCGGCGCGGAAATAGTGGCGCGGACGCTGGCTGGGTACGGCGTCGACACCTGGACGGCGTTGTGCTGGTACAACGCAGGCCCGTCGGGCTGCCGGGCGGGGTTGGGTCACGCGTACGCGGACAGGGTACTGGCAACGATGGAGGGATTTAGATGACGGGCGCGCTGTTCGTGCTTGTTTGGTTCACGGCGATCACGGGGCTGCTGTTGATCGGTGCGTGTTGCGAAGAGCTAATGGTGCGATGGCGCCGCCGACGGACCGAGGCGGCGCTGCGGCGCCTCTACCAGCCGGTTCGGCGGCGATGACCGTGGCCGCCTACTACAACGAGATAGACCAGGCGACCTTGTGGGATACGGGGCCTGCCACTTCTTCGCGGGCATCGGCGGCTGGCCCCACGCCCTCCGCCTCGCCGGCGTCCCCGACGATGCCCCCGTCTGGACCGGCTCCTGCCCCTGCCAGCTTTGGGGGTGAGGCATGACCGCGCCTGTGTCCGCGACCGAGCTCTGCCCACGGCCCGGATGCCGCCAAAAGCTGCACCGCAGCCACGACACGGTGTCGTGCTTTTTCCACGGGACCATCGAGGAGCCCCGCCGCCCGTGGGACGCCGCGAGTGACGAGCGCCGCTACCGCCGGCGGACCGGGGCGACGCGGACGCATCTGGACGAGCGCGACCGAAGAATCCTCGCGGGGGACGAGGCGGCGTATGAAAGCGAGGCGCCGATGGAGTGAGGCGCCCGGCACAAAAGCGAAGGCCCGGTAGCCCCGAGCCTTCACAACGCCCCTTTGTAGGAGAGGACATGTCGAAGATACCACAGGACGGCGAGCGTGGGCCAATGGCATCGTCGATGGCCGTTGAACGGTCGATCGAGATCCGGCTAGTCGGGCACGCGTACCACGTGCGGCGGATGGAACGGTCGCGGGGCGGCCCGGGGCAGTGGGACGCGAGCTCAAGGGTGCACGTCCGGATGTCGATGCGGGCGGTGGAGGCGGACCTGGCATGGGTGCGCCCAGAGGACACGCCGGAGCCCCCGGACAACGACGAGCGGAGGCGGGCCGATGGATAGGCGGCGGATGTCCCCACGTGAGGTGCCGCCGTGAGCCCGCCAGCGGACCCGGAACTGAAACGGGTGTTGCGAGCCGTCCAGCGAGCCGTGGGCGAGCGCTCCTGGCCATCGCCGGCCGCGCAGGTAGTGCTCCAGTCGCTGTTGCGGACGCTTTTGCGTGGGGACGAGGTGCCAGCGCAGGCGGCGTGGGCGGGCGGCCTTGGCATCGGCGTAAAGGCGCTCCAGACGTGCCTGGCGGAGTTGTCGCTGGGCGGGCTGGTGTACATGGTCGACCGCGGTCCGCGCCCGGCGGCGTACCTGCCGCAGACGACGGCGCTGGAGGCGTGGGCGAGGGGGCAAATGTCCGGCCCCGAGGGCATGGCATTGTCCGGCCCTGAGGGCGTCACAGATGGGCAAATGTCCGGCCCTGGGGGCGTCACTGCTCGCGCGCGCGCGGCCGTGTTGTCGTCATCATCATCTCCCATCTCATCTGCATCACTGGATGCCGACCAACAGCGCGACCTCGCCGCCTGGAAGGCCAGGCTCGGCGCCACCAGGGTCGACGCCGCCACCGCCCTCGCTGAGGACCGCTTTGAAAAGGACGTGGAGCGAGCGATCCGGATCATCCGGGAAGCAGGCACCAAGTGCCCACCGGCAGTCTGGCCGACGGTGCGGAGCTACATGGCGCGTGGCATCAGCCTCGCGGACCTGCGCCAGCTCGGCGTACGGATCGCCGAGTACGGCCACGCCGCCGGCGGGATTGCGTACTGGCGGCCGGCGCTCGACGCGCTGCTGGAGGCCCGGCTGGAGGGCGCGAACATCGTGCAGATCGACGACTGGCTGTCACGCCCACCGGCGATGGAGCCGCTGGAACAAGAGAGGACTTGGCAATGACGAGAATGACGGCCCTGGTGCCGCAGCCCCCGACCCTGCCCTACCGGGACCACCCCCACGCGGATTCCCCGTGCGGCTGCTGTGGGCGGCCCTTCGGGTCGCACCAGCAGGGGCAGTGCACGGCGGCCTTTTTGGAGGTGGGCGAGGCGATCAGCCGGCGTCGCCCGAGCTATGCGGTGTCCGTGCGTCGCCGGCTGATCGCGCGGGCGAGCGAGGCGGTGGCGTCATGACCGACCCGATGCTGACGGACGAGTTCGAAATGCGGGTCGTGCGGTTTCGGCGCGAGATGGAGGCCGAGGGCTGGCAGGTAGTCCAGAACCGCGACGAAAAGCCGTCCGGGCTGGTCGTGCTGCACCTCACGGTGAGCGCCTGGGTCCGGCGGATGGCCCCGGCGCCCGCCCCAGCCGGGCCGGCCGAGAAGCCGAAGGGCGGTGCGCGATGACGCCGCCTCGTGGGGGTCTAACCTGCGCGTGTGGGCACGTGGACCGACGCCACTCATCGGGGACGGGCTCGTGCGTGGCGATCGTGACGGCGTGCGATGGATCGGTGACCACGGCGCGAGTCCCGCGTTGGTGTCCGTGTGACCGCTTCCGGTCGGCGGCGGGCCACCAGGCTGGGTTCGGCGCCCGGCCATCCGGGGAGGGCGTGCGATGACAGAGCCCACCCGCGAGAACATGACCAGCCGTCCCGGGCACCGCTCGGTATTCCCGGAGCTCCTGGCCGACATCGCCCGGCGAAACGAACTCGGCTGGGAGCGCCACGGCGTGGGCCTGGGGCCGCAAACGGTCGACGGCCTCCAAGAGGCATACGAGGAGGTGCTCGACCTCGCCGCCTACCTGAAGGCGGAGCTGATGCTGCGGGAGGGTGAGCGATGACGAGCCGCAGCGGCGAGCACAACGCCTGGGGCGCGCACAACCGGCGCGCGGGGCTGGTGACGATGCACAGGATATCGCTGCGGCGGGCGCGCCGGCGCTGGCAAATGGTGTTGCGCTGGATGGTGTGGCGATGACCACCGCGAGGGAGATGCTGGACCGTGCGATGTCGGAGGCGGAGTTCCAGGCGGTGGTGGTCGAGCTCGCGCGGCTGGAGGGGTGGCTGGTGTACCACACGCGGGACTCGCGCGGCTCGGCGGTGGGCTTCCCGGACCTGGTGATGGTGCACCCGACGGCGAGCCGAGTGGTGTTCGCGGAGCTGAAGTCGGAGCGGGGGAAGTTGTCGATGGCGCAGATGCAGTGGATGACGGCGCTGCTGCGTGCGGGAGCGGAGTCGTACATCTGGCGCCCGGGCAGCTGGGAGACCGTGCGGTCGGCGCTGGCGGTGGGGCGAGGCGGTGGGGCGATGAGGCGCCAACAGACCACCCTCCTATGCGAGTGCTGCGGGGACTCGTTCCCCGCGAGCCAGCGCCTCTATGGCGCCCGGCTCGCCATCGCCAGCGTACGACGCAGCCAGGCATACACCCGCTGTCCGCAGTGCCGTATGCGCTGCCCCCAGCCCAACGGTCGGGCGCTGCGGTGCGAGCGGCTGTCGCCGGGCGCGCTGTGTGATGACGCCGGAGGTTCGATCCGCGTTGCGGGTGGTGGGCCGGGGGGCGTGAAGTGAGGGCACCATTTCCGTCGCCGGCCTCGTCGGCCTCGTGTCCACGATGCGGGAAGGCGGCGGTGGCGGTCCGGCACGGCGAGGGCTGGTGCACGGTCCACGGGACGTGGCTGGCGGCGGGTCGCGACTACGACGTGGTGGAGCGGCCGTCGCCGGTGCGGCGGCGGGACCTGGCGGCGCGGGTTGGGCGGCGCTGGTCGGAGTCCGAGGTGCGCTGGGTGGTGGCGAACAAGGACCGGATGTCGGCGACGGAGATGGCGGGCGTCCTGGAGCGCTCTCCGCGTGGGGTCGCCATCATGCTGTCAAAGCGGAAAATCCGGAAGCGTCGCGTGGGAGAACTCAAACAAGTGGCACAACCTCGCGGTTGGTACTGGACGGAGCAGTCACGGGCGGCGCTCGAGGACAGTGCGGTCCTCGGCGCCCTGCGGCGGACGGCGCAACGGCTGCAACGCAGCCATGCGGCGGTGCGCTGGCGGCTATGGCGGATGGGCGTCCGGCGCGCGGATGGGTACCTGTCGGCGCGAGAGGTGGCGGCCCAGTACGGGTGCACGGAGCACCGGGTCGGGCGGCTGATACGGCTCGGGGTGTTGCCGGCCTCGAAGCGTGGCGGTTCGTACTGGCGGATCGACCCGGCGGACGCGGCGCGGCTGTCGCGGCTGTTGCGGGCCAGGAGCAAATACACCCCGAAGGGGTTGAGGCGATGAAGCGATGTTTGGACTGTGGCGCCCTTACACGGAGGTCGCGGTGCGACGCGTGTGCGCGTGAGCACGAGCTGCGCCGGAGCGCGAGGCGCGGGACGAGTGGGTATGACCGGCAGCGGAGGATGCGGGCCATACTCGCGCGCGATCTCCACCTATGCCGGCGGTGCGGTGAGCGCGCGACGGAGGTGGACCACGTGGTCCCGCTGTCACAGGGCGGCACCGATGCCCCGGCCAACCTGCAGGCGCTCTGCCGCCCCTGCCACGCCTCGAAGGGGAGGGGGGGGCAAAAAGTTCCCCTCGCCGCCCCCTCTGGCACCGGCGAAAAGCGACTTCGCGCGACCGCGAAATTGGGGGCCGGAGGGGGCCTCCCCCCCGAGGGGAGGCCCTGATGCCCGCCGGTAGGCCACCGAAGCCCGACGCGATTCGCGAGCTGCAGGGCAACCCCGGCAAGCGCCCACTCCGCAAGCGCTCCGCCCGCCCCGCCGTGCGGCTCCCGAACCCCCCCGAACACCTGCCCCCGCCGGCGCGCGCCGAGTGGAGGCGCGTGGGCGAGCAGCTCCGCACCCTGGGCCTCATCAGCGATGTCGCCCGCGCCGCCCTCGTCGTCTACTGCGTCGCCTGGACCCGCCACAAGCAGGCCAGCCTCGCCATCGAGCGCGAAGGCGCCGTCATCTACGTCCCCGAGCACACCGACAACAAGGGCCGCCCCTGGCCCGCCCGCTGGGACACCAGCCCATGGGTCGCCATCGAGCGCAGCGCGGCCGACCAGATGCTAAAGGCCATGCGCGAGTTCGGGATGACTCCCGCCAGCTTCACGAAGGCCGCCGCCGCCGAGCCCGAGCAGGAGGCCACCCCGCTCATGCGCCTGCTCCAGGGCGGAAAGCAAACTGCAGGAGGCCCTGATGCCCGCCGGTAGGCACGGATCTCTCTATTGGCGTCACCGCATCTGCGCGGTCGCGATAGCAGTGGGGAACTAGGCACATGACCACCGCCACCACCCGCCGGCGCCCACCGCCCACCCCCACCCTCGACCCCACCACCGCCTACGCCCGCGCCGTTATCGACGGCCGCGTCCTCACCGGCCGCCTCGTCCGCCTCGCCTGCGAACGCCACCTCAACGACCTCGCCCACGCCCACCAGCGCGGCCTCCGCTTCGACCCCGACCTTGCCCAGCGCGCCATCGCCCTTATGGAGCTCATGCCCCAGCGCAAGGGCGAGTGGCAGGGCCGCCCACTCCGCCTCGAACCCTGGCAGCGCTTCATCGCCGGCAGCGCCTTCGGCTGGACGCGCGACGACGGCACCCGTCGCTACCGCAAGGTATACGTCGAGCTCGGCCGCAAAAACGGCAAGACCACCCTCGCCGCCGCCGTCGGCAACTACCTCGCCTGGATGGACGGCGAGCCCGGCGCCGAGATCTACGCGGCCGCCACCAAGCGCGAGACCGCGAAGATCTGCTGGAGCGAGGCCAAGTGGCAGCTCGACTACTCGCCCCCGGGCTCCCGTGCAGGCACCAAGCTCGGCGACCAGCTCGGCGTGAACCTCCTCGCCGCCAACATGCACCAGCTCGCCACCGCCTCCAAGTTCGAGCCCCTGGGCGCGGACGAAAACAGCGGCGACGGCATCAACCCCCACGCGTACATCCTCGACGAGCTCCACGCCTGGAAAGACCGCCTATATTGGGGCAAGCTCCAGACCGCCATGGGCGCCCGGCGCCAGCCCATCACCTGGATCATCACGACCGCCGGCGACGAATCCGAAAGCATCTACGGCGACGAGCATGAATACGCCCTCAAAGTCGTCGAAGGCGTCATCGACGATGACAGCCTCTTCGCCTACGTCGCCTGCCTCGACGAAGGCGACGCCTGGGACGACGAAAGCGCCTGGGTCAAGGCCAATCCCAACCTGGGCGTCAGCCTCAAACTCGACTACCTCCGGCAGCAGTGCGCCGAAGCCAGAGGCAAGCCCAACACCCTATCCATGTTCAAACGCATGCACTGCGGCCTCCGAACCGCCAGTGCCACCCCTTGGATCGCCCTCGACCTCTGGGACGCCCAGGCCCCCCGGCGCGAGCTCGACGAACTCGAAGGCCAGCCCTGCTACGCCGGCCTCGACCTCAGCTCCAAGATCGACCTCACCGCCCTCGTCCTCCTCTTCCCGGACGGCCCCGACGCCGCCGACGTTCACTGTTTTTTTTACGTACCGGAGGACAACATCGCCGAGCGCGCCCAGCGCGACCGCGTCCCCTACGACGCCTGGGTCGAGCAGGGCTACATCACCGCCACCCCCGGCGCCAGCGTCGACTACGAATACATCGAGCGCGACCTCGCCGAGCTCCGCACCCGCTTCGACCTGCGGTCCGTGGCCAAGGACCCGTGGAACGGGAACGACCTCCACCGGCGCCTCGAAGCCGGCGGCTTCACCGAGGAGGAGGGCTGCCCCGTCGTCGACATCCCCCAGAACTACGGTCGCCTCAGCGACCCCACCAAGGAAGTCGAGCGCCTGCTGATGCGGAAAGCGTTCCGGCACGGCGGCAACCCCGTCCTGCGCTGGAACGCCGCCAACGCCGTCGCCGTCGGCGACGCCAACGAAAACATCAAGCTCGACAAGCGCAAATCGAAGGAGCGCATCGACGGCATGGCCGCCGCCGTCAACGCCACCGCCGAGTCCCTCGCCCACCGGGACACCGACGCCGGCATGCTCATCTACGCCCCCTGGATGGACGACGAGTGAGGCGTGTGCGGCTGCGGGTCCGGGCCTGGCTGCGGGTTGGCGTGCCGGTGCTCGCCGAAGCCGGCGGCTTCCTGCTCCTGGCCGCCGCCGCCTGGGAGCTGCACCACGTCGCCGGCATGGTAGTCGCGGCGGCCGTCCTCCTGTTCGTCGCGAACCGGCCAAGTCCCCCTCCCCCCTGACACCCTAGGCTCCCCACATGGCGATCATCCGGTCCTATGCCCGCTCGTTGCGCGCCGCCCCCCTGCTCCCCGCAGGGGGTGAGGGTTACAGCCTGCTTACCAGCCTGTTTGGCCGCGCGACGCGCGCTGGCCGGTGGGTAGACGACGACAGCGCCCTCACGATCTCCGCCGTCTACCGCAGCGTCGCCATCATCGCCGGCGTCAGCGCCGCCCTACCCATCCACGTCTACACCCGGCGCCCCGACGGCAGCCGCCAGAAGATCCAGCGCGAATCAGAGCGCTTCCTCTGGGGCCGCCCGAACCCGGAGGTCACGCGTTTCGCCTTCTGGGCCACTGTCTACACCCACCTCGTGATGACGGGCAACGCCTACATCTACGTGGTGCCCGCCCCATCCGCCCCCCGGCGCCCCGCGGAACTATGGCCGATCGAACCCCGCCGCGTAGCCATACGCCGGGGGGCCACTGGCCGGAAGGTCTACACCATCGACGGCGCCACCCCCGAAACCGACTGGACCACCGGCGGCAGCATCGTGCACATCCAAGGGCTCGGCACCGACGGCCTGCGCGGGCTCTCCCCGATCAGCCTCTTCGCCCAGAGCCTAGGCATCACCCTCGCCGCTGAGGAGTTCGCCGGCGCCTACCTGGGCAACTCCAGCACCGTCAACGGCTACCTAGTCGCGGACCAGCCCATTTCGAGACTTGAAGCCGAGGCCACTTCCGCCGCCTGGGAGGGGCGTCACAAGGGCGCCAAGAATGCGGGCCGGGTGGCGGTACTGGGCAAAGGTTTGAAATGGATGACCACCACCATCAACACGAAAGACATGCAGCTCCTGGAGACGCGGCAGTGGCAGGTAGCCGACGTGGCGCGGATGTTCGGCGTGCCCGAGTGGCTGCTAGGCTCCCACGACAAAACCAGTTCGTGGGGCTCTGGCATCGCCGAGCAAAACCAGGCATTTCTCGATTACACCATCGACCCGTACCTGATCAACGTCGAGCAGACGATCACCGACGAGCTGCTGATGCTGCCCGAAAACCACTACGTCAAGTTCGACCGCCGCGGCCTCCTCCGGGGCAATCCCCAAGACCGCGCCGAATTTTTGTCCAAGATGTGGGAGCACGGCGCGATCAGCGCCGACGAGTGGCGCGAGCTCGAAGACATGCCGCCGCTGCCCGGCGCCCAGGGCGATGCGTACTACGTGCCGCTCAACTACGGGCTAGCGCTTGCAGCCTCCGGCGGGGAGCATCTCGACGAGCCGGGGCTTGCGGACCGCATCAACGCGGCGAGTGTGTCCTGATCCGGGACTGTATCTCTCTCATCCCCGTACCCCCAACCTCTGGGACATGGATCGTCTGCAGTCATACGGGTACGTCCGCGAGATCGACGAAGAGGCCCGCCGTGTCCGCGTGGTTGCCTCCACCAGCGCTGTCGCCCGCGACGACATGATCATCCGGGCCGGCGGCTGGCAGCTCCGGAATTATCAGCGCAACCCGGTCGTCCTCTGGGCGCACAACGACCGTGAGCTGCCGATCGCCCGCGCCGTTGAAACGTCCGTCGATGGGGACAACCTTGTCCAGCTCCACGAGTTCGCGACCCACCCCCGCGCCGCCGAAATTTTCGACCTCGTGCGCGGCGGCTTCCTCAACGCCACGAGCGTCCGCTGGTACCCGCTCGAAGCCGGCTACGAGAAGCAGAACGGCAAGGACGTGTACGTGTTCCGCAAGCAGGAGCTGCTGGAGGTATCGTGGGTGCCTGTGCCCGCGGACCCCGGCGCTCTGGTCGTGCGTGCTGACGGGGCCGCCTTTGAGCCCCCCACCATCATGCCTGAACCGGCGGCCGCCGCCGTGAAGGAACCCACCCCCGCGCAGCGCCTGTTGCGCGGATTTGCCAAGGAGGCAAGACATGGTTGACGAAACGACGGTGGCCGACCCGGTAGTGGAGCTCGGCTCTGCCCTTCGAGGTGCGATGGACGGCGTAGCGACCGCCATTCGCGACAGCAACGAGGCGCTGCGCACGCTCATCGACGAGCGCCTGCCAGCCCGGCCGGCGGACGGGACCACGTGGTCCACCTCCGGCGCAACCCAGACATCGCTTCATCGCCTCAACCCGGCGCCCGAGGCTGAGCCGCAGCGCGACACGGCCCTCCTGCCGGGCGGCGAGCGGGCGGCGCGGCTGAGCGTCTATGACCGCTTCGACGCCATGAAGTGGACTCGCGGCGACTTTGAGATCGCCGGCATCATCTACGGCGCCACCCGCGAGGCCCCGAACGTCAGCCGCATTGAGCCGCCCGAAGACTTCCAACGGGCATGGCGCCATCACCTGTTTGAGACGGGCCAGCCGCTGATGGTCCGCGAGGGCAATCGCATCCGCGCCATGGACACGGCGGAAACCGGCTACGGCCTGGAGCTGATCGGCGCGCAGTACGAATCCGAGCTGTGGGCGGCCGCCCGCGGCCAGGACCCGCTGCTAGCCTCCATCCGGTCCATCCCGATGACGGCGCCCACCACGTACATCCCGACGGATGGCGCCCTGCCCGAGATGCTGCTGGTCGCGGAGAACACGGCGAGCAACTCCAGCGTCTACACCACGAGCAAGACCGCCTCCTCCCGGGCCACGCTGACGGCCAAGAAGTTCACGATCCAGTCCATGTGGTCGGGCGAGCTGGAGCAGGACAGCATCATCCAGTTCACCCCGTTCATCCGCGAGAAGCTCCAGCAGTCGCTGGCCTACTTTTTGCCCAGCGCCATGTACAACGGCGACACGACCAACGCGGCCACCGGCAACATCAACCTCGACGACGCCGACCCGGCGGACACGAAGCACTACCTCGCTTTTGACGGCATCCGTCACTACTGGCTGGTGGACGCGACCGGCCAGGGCAAGGACATGGCGGGCGCGATCGACCTGACCGAGATCCTGCGGGCTCGCGGCAAGCTCATGGTGATGGGCGACGACGTAGACGACGATACCAACAACGCGAACTGGGGCGCGGCCGTCGATGACCTCATGCTGGTCACGGACTGGACCACGTACCTGAGTCTCCAGAACAACGCCTCCTTTGCGACGGTGGACAAGTACGGCCCCGGCGCCGCGGTGCTCACCGGCGAGCTCGGCCGCATCTTCGGCATCCGCTGCTTTGCCCCCGCCTACGCCTCCAAGACTGAGGCCGACGGCAAGGCGGCCGAAGTCGAAAGCAGCAACACGAAGGGCCAAATCACCCTGTTCAACCGTCGCGGGTTCATCCGCGGCGAGCGCGCAGGCCTCTCGACCTACTTCGCCCGCGTCCAGGGGCGTGACCAGTTTTTGCTGGAGCTGTACACGCGCCAGGCGTTCACCCGCCACGGCACCGGTGTCGCGGCCGGCATCTACAACATCACGGTCTGATAGACCCCGCATCCAACGGCCGGATGGGGCGGGTCACCCCTCGACCCGCCCCATCGCCAGGATAGTTAGGAGTACAACCCATGGCAGGCGACGTTACCTTTGCCGACTGGCTCGCGTGGGGCAAGGCGTGAAGCTGCGCGTCGTCAGCCGCTACCGCAACGGGGAGGTGGAGTACCGCCCCGGCCAGGAGATCGACGTAGCGACCGCCACTGGCGAGTTTTTGCTGCGCGACTCCCCCGGCTCGTTTGCGCTGGCCGACGATCCGGAACCCGAAGTGCGCACGGTAGACCGCCGTGCACGCGGTGGGAGGGTGCGCTGATGGCTATGAAGCTTATCACCATCACGGTCACCACGACCGGCGCCGCCGGCGCAGCGACCGGCACTGGCGCAACCGAGCGGCCCGTCGTCGGGTTCGTCCACGGCGTCTACCTCAACTGGCACGCCTCCGCGCCCGCCACCACGGACACGACCCTGCGGACGAAGGGCAACTCCGCCCCGAGCTACAACCTCCTGGTCGTGAGCAACAGCGTCACCGACGCGTTCTTTGCCACCGTCGCCTCGCCCGTAAACAGCGCCAACGCCGCGATCACCGACGCCCACGTCCCGTGGCCCGTTGCCGACTACCTTGAGCTCGCGATCGCCGAGAGCGATGCGCTCACCAACGCCGTCGTGGGCCACGTACTCGTGGACGAACGCTAGCAACCGGCGTCCCCCCGGCAGGCATGGGCCGTCTCTCTTCGGAGACGCGGCCCATCCTGTTATTCGTGGGGAACCTCTACGCCTCGCTACTCACGCTTAAGCGGCAGCTCATCGTCGACGACACCGTTGACGACCAGCGCCTCCTGGACTACTTGGAGGTCGCCAGCCGCGCCCTCGATCGCGTCACCGGGCGCCGCTTCTACTCCCAGGTCGCCACCCGCGTATTCGATGGCCCCGGCGGCACGCGCCTCTGGCTGCCCTCCTGGGACGGAGACCTCATCAGCGTCACCAGCCTCGCGGTCGATGAGGGCGACGATGGCATCTACGAGCTCGCGCTGACCACCTCCGACTACCGCCTCTGGCCCTACAACGCCGACGGTGAGCCCTACCGGCGCATCGACATCCGGGGCAACAGCGTCCTCATCTCCGCCTGGCCGTCCGGTCCCGCCGCCGTCCAGGTCGTGGGCAGGTTCGGGTGGAGCGAGGTCTTCGACGCGCTCACCACTGCCAACGGCAGCGCCATCACGGGCACCGTCGCCGACGCCTCCACCCCCACCATCACTACCAGCGCCGACGCCACCACTCGCATCACCGCCGGCGAGACGATCAAGATAGAATCCGAGCACCTGTACGTGTCCGCCGTCTCCAGCACCGCCCTCACCGTCACCCGGGGGGTGAACGGAACCACCGCCGCCGCCCACAGCGCGAAGGCCATCAGCCGCCGCCGCTACCCCGTGGAGGTCGAGCAGGCCGTCGTGATGGTCACCAGCCGCTACCTGCGGGATATGCGCACGGCTGGCAGCGGCTCCATCGGCGGCGGGGACTTCGGCGCCAGCCTCCCCACGGAGTACGCCCAGATCGCCCAGCTCCAGCGGTTCTTCACCGCGCCGGTGGTGGCGTGATGGCCGGCCCCGGCCCCGAGGGGATGTTCGATGAGGCGGCGGGCCGGTGGAGATCCGGCATCCCACTCGGACGGCCGAAAGCGTCGCGCTCCAGGGCGGCCGGCGCCGCCATCTCGATAGAGATCGACGAAAAATCGTTTGAGCGGATGCGCCGGGTTTTCAAAATTCTCGCGGCCGACGACCTGCCCCGGCTGAAATCGGCAATGGAAAACGTCGGCGAGCGGTTCGCGTCCGAGGTCCGCACCCGGGCGCCGGGCGGCATCGCAGGCACCGTCAAGGATCGCGGGGTCCGCCGCTCCCGCGCGGGCCAGTTCCACACGCTCGGAGTGGTGGCGCACCCGGGCGCCCGCAGCATGGAGTTCGGCCGCAAGTGGTACTGGGTCGGCTACACCCGGCCCGGCAAGCGCTTCGTCGGCGGCCGCAAGACCATCCACCGCCCGGGGCAAGCCTCGCGGCCATACGTCGGTGTAATCGATGGTGACCAGGCGACCGGCGCCGTCGCGGGTTGGGCCCGAGCGCGCATCACGTCGGCGATCCAGAACACGTGGACCGACATCACGGCGGCGGGGCCACCCGCGCTATGAACACCGCGCTCGTCCTCTCGACCCTGGCCGACCGCCTGCGCGAGGTAGCGGGCATCCGTGCCGCCTACAGCCAAGGCGACGACGGCGCCAACGGCCTCCCCGACGGCCTGACCGTGTTGCCGTGCGTCGTCGTCTCGTGGGCTGGTGGACTGTCCTACGAGCAGCACGGCGGCGGTGGGATGCACCGCTACACGTTCCTCGCCGCCGTCCAGCTGTTCGTCGGCGACCCCGTTCTGCGCCTCGCCGGCAAGCGCACCCTCACCCTGTTCGACGCCATCGTCACGAAGATGGTTGGCGAGGTCACCCTGGGCGGCGACGTTACCTATGCGCGCATCCTCCCGAGCGAGGGTGGCTTCCGCATCATCCCCTACGGCGGCGCCGACGACGGACCCCTCTACTGGGGCACGACCGTCTCTATCGAGCTGAGCGTCGCCGAGACTGTCACGTACGCGGCCGGAACCGCGTGAGGAGGAGCGTCATGCAGCTGGCCTACGTCGGCCCCACGACCAACCCGCCGCCCCTGCCCGAAGGCTGGCCGGCGGCCGCCCACGACGAGCCCGACGCGGCGCTGGCGAAGGCCAAGCTCGCGCACCGGGCCAAGCCCGGCGGGGAGGTGTGCTACCGGCGCGCCGCCGCCCCCAACGATGAGGAGGAGTAACCATGGCCAGTACGGTCGCCATCACCCCGTTCGACACCATCCAGCTCGGCCGCGAGGCCGTCAAGGGCACGCTCGTCCCGGCCACCCGCCGCCTCGTCGGCGCCGGCGTCCTCAAAGAGACCCAGGATCGCTACTACTCCGGCTACCCGCGGGGGGTGAACACCACCGTCGGCGGCGACGGCGTGCTCACCATGAAGGAGTGCGAATTCGAATTCGAAACCGAGCTCTGCCCCCAGGAGCTGCTGTGGGCGCTGCTCACCGGCATCAAGGGCAACATCACCCCCACCGGCGCGGGCGCGGACAAGACCTGGACATGGGCACCCCAGCTCACCTCCGAGGCCACGCTCGACACGATGACGGTCGAGTTCGCCTTGTCCGACGGCACCACAAACCACATCTACGCCGAAGCCGGCTACGGCATGATCACCGGCTACACGATCGACTGGGAGTACAACCAGGTGGCGAAGATGAGCATGCGCGGATTCGCCCGCGCCCGCCAGACGGGCTCGCCCACCGGCGCGCTCACCCCCTACCCGAACCGCCAGATCCTCGTCTCCCCGCTCGCCAAGCTCTACATCGACTCCACCTACGCCGGCATCGGCGTCACGCAGGTCACCTCCGTCGTGCGCTCGATGAAGCTCGACGTGCAGACCTTCGCGGCGCCCGACTACACGATCGACGGCCGCACCGACCAGGACTTTGTGAGCCACCGCCTCACGCCCCTGCAGCTCACGGTCAGCGTCACCGCGGAGCTCAACGCCACCATCGCGACAGAGTTCGGCAACTGGCGCGCGGGCACGCGCCGCTACATCCGCATCGACAGCGACGGCATCACCCTGGGCAGTTCGAACTACCGCGTCCGCCACGACATCAGCTGCCGCATCATCGGCACGCCCCAGTTCAGCGACGACGACGGCCAGCGCCTCGTCACGCTCGAGCTGGAGGGCGTCTACGACGACACCGCCACCAAGATCGCGGACATCGTCGTCATCTGCGACCTCGCCTCCGTCGCGAACCTGTAGGAGCAACCATGCCGCTCATCGACCCGACCGAGACCACGCGCGTCGCCCTCACCACCCCCGGCGAGTGGGCCGACGTGCGCTCGCGCATCACGAAGGGCGAGGAGGCCCGCATGCAGGGGCTCGCCCTCGGAGGCCACCGCCTGGGCGCTGGCGGGCTCGCCGAAGTGGAGGTCACGGCCGAAATGTACGACCGGCTCGTGTTCGCGGGGATCGAGGTCGGGCTCGTCGCCTGGTCGTTCCCGGCGCCCCTGACCCCCGAGAACATCCGGCGCCTGTCCACCGAGGACTACGACCTCCTCAAGGCCGCCATCGACGACCTCTGGGCGCCGCGGTCGGACGAACAGCGGGGAAACTGAGGCGGACCTACGTTAGCGGCCTCCAGGGCGGCCGCCTGCCGGCAGAGCTGGCGTGGGTCCCGGTCATGGACCGAGCGGGCGGCTACGCGTCCTACCGGATGCTGCTGCTGGACGCCCGCGCCTACGACGACGTACTGATCGTACTCCAGGCCGAGGCCGAGGCGGCGCGCATCGAGGCCATGAAGGCCCGCGCCGGACGCTGAAGCCGGTAACTAGTTACCTCGAAGCCCTCTCGCCCCGTGCGCCCGACGCTGCGTACATGGCCAGTGCAGCCGAGCTCCGTTTTGCGATCCGCGCCGTCAACGAGGCGAAGAAAGTCCTCCAGGACACCGCCACCGACATCGAGGGCGTGGGCCACGCGGCAGCCAAGGAGCAGGCCCCGCTCTCCAAGTTCGGCGGCGCCCTCGGTGGGGTTGCCAAGATCGCCGGCGGCTTCGTGGTCGCGCAGGGGCTGATGCGCTTGCCAAGCCTCATCGGGGACATCAGCAGCCGTGCGCGCGATCTCGAACTGCAGGCGAAGAAGGCCGCGGTGGTCTTCGGCGAGGATCTCTTTGGCGCTGCGGTCGCCTGGGCGGACAAGTGGAACGAGGCGCTGGGCCTGAGCAAAAACGCCACCGTCAATCTGGCGGCCGGGCTCCAGGACCTGCTCGTGCCGATGGGGTTCACGCGAGACGCCGCCTTCGACGTGAGCAGGAGGACGATCGAGCTCGCCGGAGCCCTGAGCGAGTGGACTGGTGGCGCCAAGAGCGCGGCAGAAGTCTCGGAGATCCTCACCAAGGCCTACCTGGGGGAGCGCGACGGGCTCAAAGCGCTCGGTGTCAGCATCAGCGAGGCGGACATCGCCCAGGCGCTCCTGGCCAAAAACCAGCATAAGCTCACCGGCGCAGCCCTCGAACAGGCCAAGGCCATGGCGACGATGGAGCTCATTTTCGCAAAATCGAGCGACGCGCAGGAGGCCTTCGCAAAGGGCTCGGACTCCGCAGCTCGAAAGCAGGGCGAGCTCAAGGCCCGCGTGGCCGACCTGAAAGACCAGCTCTCGGTGGCCCTGCAGCCTGCGATTCTCGCCGTATCCGACGCCCTGCTCCGGGTGATGGTGCCAGCCCTAACGGTAGCGGGTGAGTGGATTCCGACGCTGGTTGACATGGCGGGCAAGGCAGGCACCTTGCTCGTCGATAATGTCGTTGCCCCGCTTGCCCGGTTTGTGGGCCTCGCCTGGTCCACGGTGGCGCCCTACATCGCCGCCGTGGCCGACGCGCTGGCAGCGCTGGTCGCATTGGCGTGGGACAAGCTCAAAGATGGCGTGGAACAGCTCGGCAAGCTGCTCTCGCTCGGCTGGGCGGCAATCGCTCCGCATGTGGAACACCTGGCCGACGCCGTGCAGCGCATTGCGCTCGTGGCGTGGGATCGCATCAAGGAGGGGTTGGCGGCCCTCAACCAGGAACTGGCGGCGCTCGACGGGGATGACTCTGCCACGACGCTCGACGACCTCTCCGCGGCCTTCGCCAAGCTCTATCAGGAGGCCAAGCCCGCCATCG
>Ga0194132_10003867_pt1 | contig 26079 bp, 19 predicted proteins | sample TA2KigOf80mmetaG_FD_148612 | JGI IMG/M metagenome (GOLD analysis project Ga0194132, IMG submission 148612) | Freshwater microbial communities from Lake Tanganyika, Tanzania - TA2015054 Kigoma Offshore 80m | ecosystem: Environmental > Aquatic > Freshwater > Lake | place: Tanzania: Lake... | reverse complement strand
GCGGTACCCACGTACATCGCCGATGTCATCGTGGCGCTGGCGCTGCTGTCCATGCTGGTCACCACCATGTTGAGCCGGTATCGCATCCAATGGCGCTAGAACTGTTCGACACCTTGTCCTCCGCCGCCTTCTGGGTGGCGGTATTGCGCATCGCTACGCCGCTCATCCTCGGTACCCTGGGTGTGTTGCTGTGCGAACGCGCCGGTGTGCTCAATCTGGGCATAGAGGGCATCATGGTGGCGGGAGCTTTCTGCGGCTGGGTCAGTGTTTACTTCGGCGCCTCGCTGTGGGCCGGCGTGCTGGTGGCAGCCCTGGTCGGGGCGCTGCTCGGCGCACTACACGCCGGCCTGACGGTGTGGCTGGCATTGTCGCAGCACGTCTCGGGGCTGGGAGTGACCCTGTTTGCCACCAGTCTGTCTTACTACGCCTACCGTGTGAGTTTTCCCAAGATCACCACGCCGCCTACCATCACGCCGTTTCAACCGATGGCATGGCTGGCGGATGTGCCGATCATCGGTGCGCAGACCCCCCTAACGCTTCTCGCTTTGGTCATGGTGCCACTCATTGCCTACCTGCTCTATCGCACGCCCCTGGGCCTGGCCGTTCGCATGGTGGGCGAGAACCCGGCGGCGGTGGAAGGGCAGGGTCTGTCAGTGCGTGCGCTGCGCACCGGCGCGGTCATCGGCGGCAGCGCACTGATGGGGGTGGCGGGCGCCTTCCTGACGCTGTCGGCTTTCGATGCCTTTTTCTTCACCATGATCAACGGCCGCGGCTGGATCTGCGTGGCGCTGGTGGTGTTCGCCTCCTGGCGGCCCGGCAAGGCACTGCTGGGTGCGCTGCTGTTTGCCGCCTACGACGCCTTGCAACTACGCCTGCAGCAGTCCGGCGGCGGCGCGCTGCCCTATCAGCTGTATCTCATGTTGCCTTACGCCCTGTCCATCCTGGCGTTGGTGTTGGTGGCGCGCCGCGCCGCCTATCCGCAGGCGTTGATGAAGCCATACCGAAAAGGAGAGCGCTGATGGATGTGATCCTGCGCCACGCCAATCTGCCCGACGGCCGCAAGGATGTGGACATCGGTATTGAAGGCGACCGCATCGTCGCGCTGGCGCCGGCGCTGGCAGCGAATGCGCCCGAGGAGTTCGACGCGCGTGGGCTGCTGGTGAGCCCGCCCTTCGTCGACGCGCATTTCCACATGGATGCCACCCTGTCATACGGTTTGCCGCGGGTGAACGCCTCCGGCACGTTGCTCGAGGGCATCGCGCTGTGGGGTGAGTTGAAACCGCTGCTCACCCAGGATGCGCTGGTCGAGCGGGCGCTGAAGTACTGTGACTGGGCGGTGGCAAAAGGTCTGCTAGCCATCCGCTCCCACGTCGATGTCTGCGACCCGCGACTGCTGGCGGTGGAAGCCTTGCTGCACGTCAAACGAAAGGTCGCGCCCTACCTGGACTTGCAACTGGTGGCTTTCCCTCAGGATGGCGTGCTGCGCAGCGAAGGCGCGCTCGACCATCTGCGACGGGCGCTCGATCTGGGTGTTGAGGTGGTCGGCGGCATTCCCCACTTCGAGCGCACCATGGCGGACGGCGCCGAGTCGGTGCGGCTGTTGTGCGAACTCGCTGCGCAGCGCGGACTGCGCGTCGACATGCATTGCGACGAGACCGACGACCCGCTGTCGCGTCATATCGAGACTCTCGCTTTCCACACACAGCGCCTGGGCTTGCACGGCAGGGTAAACGGCTCGCATCTGACCTCCATGCATTCCATGGACAACTACTATGTCTCCAAGCTGATTCCGCTGATCAAGGAAGCGGGCGTGTCGGCGGTGGCCAATCCCCTCATCAACATCACTATCCAGGGGCGCCACGATACCTATCCCAAGCGGCGCGGCATGACGCGCGTGCCCGAGTTGCTCGCCGCCGGTGTGCCGGTGGCCTTCGGCCACGACTGCGTGATGGACCCCTGGTACAGCCTGGGTTCGGCCGATATGCTGGAAGTGGCGCACATGGGCTTGCACGTGGCGCAGATGACCGGGCAGACCGCCATGCGCGCCTGCTTCGAGGCGGTCACCACCACGCCCGCCGCCATACTCGGCTTGCAGCACTACGGTATCGCGCCCGGCTGTCACGCTGATCTGGTGCTGCTCGACGCGGCGGATCCGGTGGAAGCCATCCGCCTGCGCGCCGCTCGCCTGCTGGTCATGCGGCGCGGCAAGATTATCGCGCGCAGTCAGCCGGCACGCGCACAGCTGTCGTTGACGGGCCGGCCATCCAGCGTGGACTACCGTCTGTGATGCGCGTCACCGCGGCAGGCGACGCCGATCTGGATGCCATCCTCGTGATGCAGCACAAATACCAGTTCAGTCAACTGAACGACGAGCAACGCGCCAACGGATTTCTCTCCGCCGCCTTTTCACGTCAGCAGTTGCAGCACATGAGCGCCGACCTGGGCATCGACATCGCACGGGTCAATGGCGCGTTGGTGGGTTACCTGTGCGCCTTCCGTTGCTCGGACCTGCCGCGTCCGCCGATCATTGAATCCATGCTGGATGCCTTCGCAGATTGCCCGTTCGGAGGCAGGACGCTGGACACGAAACGCACCTACATCTACGGGCCCGTGTGCATCGATACCGCGTATCGAGGCGTCGGCATCATTGAAGCGTTGTCTCAGTCGCAACGCCGGCGACTCGCCCGGCAGTTCGACTATGGCGCGGCTTTCGTTGCACAAGACAACCCACGCTCGTTGCGTGCCCATACGGTCAAACTCGGCATGGTCGATGTGGGGCCATTTCAACATCTTGGCCAGCGCTATCGTATCGTGGCCTTCAACCTGGGAGCTCAGCATGGCTGACGATGAAAAGCATTTTGTTTCCCAACCCGATCACCCACGCAAAGCGGCTTTGATGGAGGCATCGGCATTGCTGCCCTCACCCGAGGCGACACCGCGCTCCGCCAGCGTGTTTCGTCACGGCACCATGCTAGTCAAATTGTTCGCCCCGCGCGGACGCGACGTGCAGGGGCCGCACAAGCAAGATGAGTTGTATTTTGTCGTGCAAGGAAGCGGCATCTTCGTCAATGGCGATACCCGTACTTCATTCAGGCCCAACGATATGTTGTTCGTGCCCGCCAACGTGGCACACCGCTTCGAGGATTTCAGCGACGATTTGCTGGTGTGGGTGGTGTTTTACGGACCAGAGGGCGGAGAATAGCGGCCGCGATGCTTGCGTAAGAACCAGGTCATTTCCAATGTTGGCGGTGAATGCCCAAGCATTCGACCCCTCGCAAGGTCATCCAGTAGGGTTGAACCCTTGACTTCGATACGGAGTGACCTGACACGGGGCTCCCTGTGACGCTATTCAGAAGCGAGGCACTTTTCCAGTGGCCGTGCTGAAACTTGGACAGGACCGCCACGCGGAATCCACTTTGCGGTGGCCGATTCGATCTCTTGCTGGGCGGGTGCTACCAATTGGCCAATCCCCTGTCAGGGCTTGCCCTAGCGCAGCGCAAGGCCATGGACTAGGTTGCGGAAAGTTCAGCCTCCATGCTCGCATACCTCATCAAGCTCTAGAGAGGTTAGGCCGTTAGGGCAGGCGAGACATTCACTTGGGAGGTGTAGATGCGTTTGCAGCAGAGAAGCCTGAAAGCCCGTTTCTTTATGATCCTGGCTGGCTTGTTCATTGGATTCATCGCTTTTGCGTTGATTACGACGGTTGCCATGAATCGTCTGCGTGTGGGCGGTCCAGTCTTCGAGCGGATAGAGTTGGCCAACGTACTGATTGCCGACGTGTTGCCGCCCCCGGCCTACATCATCGAGTCGCACTTGGTGGCAAATCAGCTGCTCCGTGGCAGTCCCAGCTCCAGGGATGCTTTGAAGGCTCGCTTCGAGCGCTTGCAAAAAGAGTACGGCGAACGCATGGACTACTGGGGCAACGCGCCATTGGGCGATGCGATGCGCGCCAAACTAACCACCGAAGCCTACGAACCAGCGAAGCAATACTATGAGCTGGCCCACAAAGAGTTTTTTCCCGCGCTGCAGGGCGGCGACACTGCCGCCGCGGAGAACGCGCTGGCGCGCATGAACAGCCTGTACGAAGCGCATCGCGGTCACATCGATAGCGTGGTCAAATTGGCCAACGAGTTTGGCCAGGCGCAGCGGGACTATGCCGACGAGAGGTTGGGCTCGACCATCGTGCAGTTGAGCCTGGTATTCGTCGCCTCACTTGCGCTCGGTCTGGTGCTGACCGTCGCGGTCATGCGATCGTTCGCCAGGCTGTTGGGAGGTGAGCCTGCCTATGCCATGGAGGTAGTGAAGAGAGTGTCGGAAGGCGATCTTGCCATCCATGTGAATATCGACCCCGAGGACACAGACAGCATGCTGGCCGGGATGCGCCACATGACGCGGCAGTTGTCCGGCATCGTCACCTCCATTCGGGGCAATGCCAGCGAGCTGGCGAATTCCGCAGCGTCACTTTCCGAAGGCGCGGCACGAGTGCGGGACGCCACACAGGCGCAGTCAGCGGCCGCCGCCAGCACGGCAGCGGCAGTGCAAGAGGTGACCGTCTCCATCAGCTCGGTGGCGCAGAACTCGGACGAGGTGAGAGTGCGGGCCCGCGGCAGTCAGGAACACACTGAGCATGCCCACGCCGGGTTGACCAGCCTTGCCCGTGATGTCAAGGAGGTGGAAGGCGCCATGGATGAGATCACCGTGGCAGCGCAGGCCTTTGTCCGCAACGCCAACGACATTGCCGGCATGACTCGTCAAGTCAAGGACATCGCTGAACAGACCAACCTGCTCGCGCTCAACGCCGCCATAGAGGCCGCCCGTGCCGGTGAACAAGGTCGCGGATTCGCCGTGGTGGCGGACGAAGTGCGCAAGCTCGCCGAGCGCAGCGCGCAATCGGCATTGCAGATCGATGGCGTGATCAAGGGATTGGGAGAGCGCTCCAGTGAGGTGGAGCGGGCTTTTGTCAAGGGGCGCCAGTCGCTGTCTTCGTCAAGCACCCACCTGGAGGAAGTGCTGAACACCTTGGGGCAGGCGCGAGATTTCGTCGTGACCGCGGTGAGCGGGGTGGAAGACATCAGCAACAGTGTGAGGGAGCAGACACAGGCCTCAAACGAAATCGCCCGGAATGTCGAGGAGATTGCGCGCATGGCCGAGTCCAGCGAATCGATCGTGAACCATTCCGCCGAGTCGGCCAGCAGTCTGCAAAGACTCAGTGCGGACTTGCTAGGCGCAGTCAACCGGTTCAAGGTGGCCTGAATCAAAACCGCCTGAGCGCGACCGGTTTACTCGTCCTGATAGATCCGCTGGGCGTCGAGCATGACCTGATGATGGCCGCTACCAGCGGCGATCATCGGGAAGCAGTTTTCCTGTGGCGCCACTCTCACATCCAGCAGGTAGGCGCCGTCATCTGCGAGGCAGCGCGCCAATGCTGATTCCAGCTCGGCAGGTGAGCTCACGGTGTCGGCCCGCCAGCCGAAGCCGCGCGCCACGGCCACGAAGTCAGGCAGCGCAGCTGTATAGCTGTGACTGTAGCGGCCACCGTGATTGAGTTCCTGCCATTGCCGCACCATGCCCATATAGCCGTTGTTGCACAGGATCACCTTGACCGGCGTGCGGTGCTGCATGGCAGTAGAGAATTCCTGGATGTTCATCAGAAGCGAGGCATCGCCGCTGACGCACACCACGGTCTTGTCCTGATGGGCGATCTGTGCGCCGATGGCGGCCGGTAGACCGTAACCCATGGTGCCGGCGCCGCCTGAGGTGAGCCAGCGTCCCGGTTGATCAAAGCGCAGGTACTGCGCGGCCCACATCTGGTGCTGACCGACATCGGTCGAGACGATGGCGTCACGCGTTTGCAGTGCATCGGCGATGGCGCTCATCAAATGTTGGGGGATGATGGCATCGGTGAGAGGTTCGAAGCGCAACGACTGCTCACCCCGCCACCGATTGATACGGCGCCACCAAGGCGTCAGGCGTTCGGCGGAGAAATTCACGCCCGCCAGCGCCTGCTCCAGGGCCATCAACAGATCGGCGCAGTCGCCCACCAGCGGTACGTCCACTTTCACCAGCTTGTTGATGGAAGCCGGGTCGATGTCCAGATGAATTTTCTTGGCCCGCGGTGCGAAGTCTTCCAGCGTGCCGGTGACGCGATCATCAAAGCGCGCGCCGACGCACACGATGAGATCGGCGTGGTGCATGGCGAGGTTGGCTTCCAGCGTGCCGTGCATGCCGAGCATGCCCAGATGATGCGGGTCGGCGGCGGGGAAGGCGCCCAACCCCATCAGTGTCAAGGTGCAGGGTGCGCCGGTGTTGCGCACCAGGCGGGCAAAGCTTTCGCAGGCGCGCGGGCCGGAATTGATCAGGCCGCCACCGCCGTAGAAAATGGGCTGACGCGCCTGCGAAAGCAGATCCACTGCCTGCTGCATCTGTTTCGGTGGGGCGCGAAACGGTTTGACCTCGGCGTGCTCCGGTCGCGTGGTGGCGCTAGTCAGTTCGAGTTGCACATCCTTGGGGAAATCCAACAGCACCGGGCCCGGTCGGTCTGACTGTGTCAGCCGCAGCGCCTTTTGCACCATGGGTTCGACCTGATGGGCGCCGCGAATCTGAGCGTTCCACTTGGTGACCGGACGGCTCAGTGCGAGCGCATCGCACTCCTGAAAGGCGTCGGTGCCGATGAGCGCTGTACTGACCTGGCCGCTGATGCAGAGAACCGGAATGGAGTCGGACATGGCGTCCAGCAACCCGGTGATGGTGTTGCTCACACCCGGACCGGAGGTCACGAACACCACGCCGGGCTTGCCGGTGCTGCGGGCATAGCCCTCGGCGGCGTGTACCGCCGCCTGTTCATGCCGCACCAGGATGTGGCGCAGGCGGGTCTCGCCGTGCAGGGCGTCATAGAGCGGCAAAACGGCGCCGCCCGGATAGCCGAACACCGTGTCGACGCCGGCACTCACCAAAGTATCCATGAGGATGCGGGCGCCCGTACGTGAGGCGTCAGGGCGCAGGCAGTCACCAGCGGCGGAAGGCAGGCGGGCAAGATCGTTCATGGCAGCCGAATCCTAAATCGCCACGACGAGAAAAGGTTTTTGCTCTTTCCGGTCATATACAGCTTTATTGGTCAATTATTCTTCGCAATCGCCATTAAGTAGAAACCAAATCGGTGATACTCGGGTTCAGGCACCAGTGAGTACTCAAGCTCCACTAGCAGGCGTCGAAATTGGCGTATCTGAGGCATTCCAACGACATGGCCGCATGAAACTCTCCAAACTATCGATCGTGTCCCTTGTAATACTCCTGCTGTGCAGCGGTTGCGCGAACGTGTCCGAGGCCCCGACGCCGCCATCGACGCCGGCCGACCGTCAGGCGACGCAGGCGCTGCGCGGACTCGCCCAAGGCGACTGGCGAGACGCGGTGGCGCATGCTACGGTGGCTGTCGCGATGGAACCGGAAAACGCCCACCGGCACCTGCTGCTGGGGGCCGCCCACCACCGCGGCTACCGAGAAGGCGACAGTTCACACGGCGTGCTGGCGGAGGCGGGTTACAAGGTCGCCCTCAATCTCGAACCCGCCAGCCGCCTGGCGGTGCGCAATCTAGCGGCGCTCTATCTGGACCAGCGGCGTTACCAGGCCGCGCAGGCCGCGCTTGCACGTGCGGTCCAGATGGATGACGGCGATGGCGATGCGCTCTACTCTTTGGCGGTGGCTTCCTACTATGCCCGCGATATGGTGACCGCGTTGTGGGCCGCGCGCCAAGCGGTGGCGCTGCATCCGGTCGAACCCGCGGTGCTGTACGGAGCCGCCGTGATCCACGCCGCCGTCGATCTGCCGGAAGAAGCCGGCGTGCTACTGGAGCGCTACGACCGCACCCAACCGACGGCCAATGAGCGCGGAGCGCTGCGCAAGACCGTGGAGCGGTGGCGCCGACAACATGAACGCTGGGTGCTGGCGCAGGCCGATGGCGGGCGGCCACCCGTTTCACCAGGCGGCGCTGTCGGTGGTGCGCCAGCAGGCGCCGAAAAAGCCGCACAGCCCCCTGCGCCGGCGCCCGCTTCAGCCAACGGCGCTGACGCCCACGCCCCCATTGGTGCGCCGTTGGATGTGCTAGCGCGCGACTGGCGCGATTGCAAGCAGCGCTTCTCGGAATATGACTTCCATGACGATGGCGACCCCAGTGCGGCGCCGGCGAGTGGTGCGCAGGGGGGAACCGGCACGGTGGCCGGCAGCGACGAGACCCAGGCGATCCGTGCCCTGCCCGCGCCGTGCAAGGGCCTGCCCTTACCGCGCATGGTGTTGGTGGATGTGACCTTGATCAGCTCAGAGGACGACGATTCCGAACAGCATGGCATCAACGTGCTGGAATCCCTGTCCATCGTGCTCAATGGGGCTCGCAGCCGAACCCGCGCTCAGGACGCCAGTGGAGTATGGACCACAACCCGCGAACGCACCCGTAGCATCGGACTCCCCACGGATGCGATCAAGTACTCGCTCAATATCGCCAATGCCGCGCGAAATCGTGTGGACGTGCTGGCGAGACCGACATTGGTGGCGCTGGACCGCAAGCCCTCCACCTTTTTCTCAGGCGCGGACATCACCATACCGGTATCGGGCAACTTCAACGGCAGCCTGCAGGACAAGTTCGTCGGCACCTCGCTCTCGGTGACGCCAACGATGGTGGACGAGGAGACCTTGCTGCTCATCGCCAAGGCAGCGCGTTCGTCCATCGAGCCCATCAACGTCGGGACGCTCGACCAGTCGCTGGTGGCGTCGCGCAATTCGGTGAGCGCCAATGTACGGATACGCTACGGCCAAAGCCTCATTCTGTCCGGTCTGCGAGCGTCAGAATCCTCCAGCTCGCATGCTGGAGTTCCGGTGTTGAAAGACACGCCCGTGCTGCAGTACGGATTCTCCAAGCGCGTCAAGCAGAGCTATGAGAAGAACGTGCTGATCGTGCTGACGCCTCGCAGAGTCGAAACCTACGACGAGATCCTCAATCATCCCGGCCGCGTGGCAAACAAGGATGTGCCGGATGCTTCCTTTCACGACGACACCGCGCAGATCCGTGCACGGGCAATAAAGGAGGAGAGCCGCCTCATGCCAAACGCGCGAACGATCCTGATCACGGCGCATGACAATCCCCTGTTTGGGGAGATGCATTTCCAGAGGGACGATCTGGGCTTCCCACGTAAGCAAAGCGAAGGGCGCTTTGCCATCGTCATCAGAGACCTCAAACAGTTGCTCTACTTTTAGTCTGCGGTCCCTTGACTGGAATTGTGTAGCACCATGGCCACAGCTGAAGTGCGATTCTCGACGCCCAGTTTCTCCAGGATGTGCTCGAAATGCTTGTCGACCGTGCGTGGGCTCATGGCCAGTATCTGGGCGATGTCCCGGCTCGCCTTGCCGTAAGTCGCCCACTGCAATACTTCTGCTTCGCGTGCCGTCAGGCTGAAACGCCGAGCCAAGTCTCCGGCGAGGTGATTCGATGCTTCCGCTTCACTTCTTTCCACCATCACCAGATACTCATCCTGGCTGTATCGCGCCATGAGCTTGAACGCCAGCTCGCCTGCCTGATACGACAGAGTTGCCCCGCTACGCTCGGGGCCCGGCTGTAGCCATTGCGACCAGCCTTCCGAGTGTGTGAGAGCATCGGAGAATTCCGGTCCCTGCGATGCGAGCAACTCCATGGCGAGCGAACTGCGCCAGACCATCACACCTCGGGCGTTGGTGACCAGCACCGCTTGTTTCGAAGTTTCCAGAGCTTGATATAAGTGACGCAGATGGCGCGCCGTGCGCAAGTGGGTGTCCAGTCGCACCACCAGTTCGTCGATGCGAATGGGCTTGGTGATGTAGTCGATGGCGCCCTGGGCAAAGCCATTCAGCACATGTGCGCTGTCGGTGAGCGCAGTCATGAAGATCACCGGTACTTGCCGAAGCCGCTCCTGTTTCTTTATGCGGGCGCAGGTTTCGAATCCGTCCAATCCAGGCATGAGCGCATCGAGCAGGATGACATCGGGCCGCATGGTTTCGAGCAGCCGCAAGGCACTGGCACCATCACTCGCGCTGAGCACGACGTATCCGGCTTGATCGAGTGCCTTGGACAGCAGCGTCAGATGGTCAGGGGTGTCCTCCACCAGCAGCACTACGCCCAAGCCATCATTCATTTCAGTGGTCATTGTCCTTACCAAAGTGTGTGAGCGCTACGGCGGTCTGAGTCTCGTAGCGCCATTCCAAGTTCAACACACGGCCAAGCCGATCGAGAAGTTCGTCGAAGTTCACCGGTTTTCCGACGAATCCTTGCAAGTTGGCATCGATGATTCGATGGTCATGGTTCTCGCCGCTGGCCGAGACCACCACAATTGGGCCGTTGAACCTTGTCTGCTCCCGCAGGGCACTGGCAGTGTCCCAACCGCTCATCCCGGGCATGGCGATATCGAGCAACACGAGATCGAATGAGTGCCTACCGAATTCGGTCAAGCACGCCTCACCACTGGCGCAGGTCGAGACCTGAAACCCCAGTCCGCCCAGCAGGCTCTCCATGATGATTCGATGGGCGGCCTCATCGTCCACCACCAGGATCCGGCGTCGGGCGCCGTGGTATCCCATCACGCCGCGCGCCGGCTGCCGCGCCGGACGCGGCTCACGCACTTCCGGCAAGAACACTCGAACCTGGAACAGCGTGCCCGCTCCGGCGACGCTCTTCACCGTGATGTCGCCGCCCATGAGTTCCACTAGAAGTCGCGTAATGCTCAATCCCAGGCCTGCCCCGGACCGGTCGAGCATCTTTGCTTCCGGCGACCCAGGATCCGTGCCTTGCTCGAAGGGCTCGAAAACCCGCTGCAGCTCGCTGGCGGACATGCCGATTCCGGTGTCTTCGATCTCGAAGCGCCCCATCTCCGCTTGGTAGAAACAGCGCAGCGTGACGCCGCCGCGCGGCGTGAACTTCACAGCGTTGCCCAGAAGATTGATCAAGATCTGTCGAAGACGACGCTCATCCGTGCGCACTGTCGCTGGCAGGCGCCCTCTGGTTTCCAATTCGAAGTCCAGACCCTTGGCCCGCGCCTGGTGCCGGAACATCTGCGCTACCTCATGCAGGAAGCGCGGCAGGTCGACTTGATCGTGGCTCAACTGCATGCGGCCTGCCTCGATCTTGGCGATGTCCAGAAGGCCATCGATCAGTGTCAACAAATGCTCGCCGCTACGGCGGATCACAGCGAGTCCCTCGGGTGCGTTCGCGTCGACTTGCTTCTGCAACAACTGCGCGAATCCGAGGATGCTGTTGAGCGGGGTGCGCAGTTCATGACTCATGGCAGTAAGGAAGCGACTCTTGGCCCGGTTGGCACGCTCGGCGGTCTCTTTGGCCTCCTGAAGCGCGGCGTCGGTACGTTGATGTGCCGCGATCTCCTGGGTCAGCAGCACGGTCTGGCGATTGGATTCCTCCTGCGCGACCTGGCGGCTTTCGTTGCTCAACACTAGCCACCAGGTGGCGACCGCGGCGATGGCGAACAGGATTACAAACACCTTGTAGAACGTTTCGCGTAGGGATTCGAGCGTCCGAAAATCACTCGGTACCAGTGCCACCGACTGCTGAAAGTAGACCAGCACGAGTGCACCAGCCATCAGGAGACTGAGAGACGCCATCAGCAGAATGTAGTGCGCCAGCCTAGTGCTGAATCGTTCCGATACGCCGCGGGGCAGCACCCACCTCAGCGCGCTACGCATCTGATCGATGAAACTTGCGCGTGGCTTGCACAGATCCCCACAGCGCGCATCAAGCGAACAGCACAACGAGCAAATGGCGCCTCCGTACGCGGGACAGTGTGCCATGTCCGGACCCTCGAAGCGGTTGCTGCAGATCACGCAAATCTGGGCCTCTGGTTCAGTAGAGTCAGGCATTGCGCGCGCCAAGTAGTAACGTCCGCGGGTGCTCCAAGCGATCAGCGGCGCCACCACGAAGGCCACGCCCAGCGCAATGAACGGCGCGAACGCTTGCGCCACCGGACCCACGAGTCCGGCGTGTGCGCTGAGCGCAGCGGCTGAGGCCACCAGCATGGCCCCGACGCCGACCGGATTGACGTCATAGAGATAGGCGCGTTTGAACTCGATGTGCGGCGGACTCAGGCCCAGGGGCTTGTTGATCACCAGATCTGCTACCAGCGCGCCGATCCAGGCAATGGCAATGCTTGAAAACAGGCCCAGTACCTCTTCCAGCACGTCGAACACACCCAGTTGCATGAGCAAGATGGCGATCAACACGTTGAATACCAGCCATACAACGCGACCGGGGTGGCTGTGCGTCAAGCGCGCGAAGAAGTTCGACCAGGCCAGCGAGCCCGCGTAGGCGTTGGTCACATTGATCTTGACTTGCGACAGCAGTACGAACAAGGTCGTGGCTGCCAAGGCCCATTCAAAAGACGGGAGTACGTACTGGAATCCCACCAAGTACATCTGGGTAGGTTCCACGGCGCGTTCAGGTGTGACCTCGTGTTGCAGCACCAGAAACAATAGAAAGGCGCCGCCGATCTGCTTGAGCGCCCCGGGGATGATCCAACCGGGTCCGCCGAGGATCAGCCAGGTCCACCAGCGGCGGCGATTGGCGGGCGTGCGTTCGGGCATGAAGCGCAGAAAGTCGACCTGCTCTCCGATCTGAAGGATCAGTGACAGTGACACCGTAGCGGCGGCGCCGAACAACAGCGGATTGAAGCTTCCGCTCTCGCCGTTATGGCCGGCGAAACTCGTCCAGTCGGTGAAGGCTTGCGGGTTCTTCATCCATACAGCCACGTAGGGCAGCACCAGCATTACCAGCCACAACGGCCGGGTCCACAACTGCATGCGGCTAATGAGCGTGATGCCGTGCGTCACCAGCGGGATTATCACCAGCGCGCTCACCAGGTAGCCGATGGAGAGCGGCATGCCCACATACATCTCTAGGGCCAGCGCCATGATGGCGGCTTCGATGGCAAAGAAGATAAAGGTGAATCCGGCGTAGATCAGCGACGTCAGGGTCGAGCCGATGTAGCCAAACCCGGCGCCGCGGGTCAGCAGGTCCATATCGACGCCGTACTTGGCGGCGTAGTAGCTGATAGGCAGGCCGGTGAGGAAGATGACTACCGCGACCGCGAGAATGGCCCAGATCGCGTTGGTGAATCCATAGTTGAGGGCGATCGCGCCGCCGATCGCTTCCAACGCCAAGAACGATACCGAACCCAGGGCAGTATTGCCGACACGGAACTCAGACCATTTTCTGAACGCCCGTGGCGTGTAGCGCAGGGCGTAGTCCTCCATGGTCTCGTTGGCGACCCAGCGGTTGTAGTCACGGCGGATCTTGACGATGCGCTGTGGCGGCGCACTCAGGTCTGTCATCGGGAGATGCGCTGATGGAATAGAAGAATGAATCAGAACGCTTCCTCCAAGTTTCGTACCACGCCCCTCTCCTGTACGCCGCAGGCGCACGTCGCCCGGAGCAGTCGAGAAATCCGAGCGAAAGCGGTGCGGTCGATCCCCGCGGCGCACCGTATTGAGGCGTGCGATCGCTACGCAAATTTGCGTATTGTTGGGGTCCGTCGAGGCCAATAGAGTGCGCCCAAGTCAAGCGCATTGCATCGACGTAACGATGTGGATGCGAGACCGGGACACCTCCCAAACCCCTCTCAACTCCAGGAGAACCTCATGTCATCAACAGATCCCAACAGCCCCGCTTCCATCAGGCGCCGCAACGCCTTGATCACACTGGCGGCTCTGCCCGCAGCCTTGACCCTGCCGCGTGTGGCCAGCGCCAACGCCTACCCCACCGCCAAGGTCAACACCACGGGACTTGCGGTTACCGATACCGAAGTCACGGTGGGAGATCTGCATTCGAAGACCGGCACCATGGCGATCAGCGAGACTGGCTCTATTCAGGCGGAGACCCTGGCCATTGAGCAGATCAACGCCATGGGGGGCGTGCTGGGACGCAAGATCAAGGTGATCTACGAAGACGGCGCCAGTGACTGGCCGACCTTTGCCGAAAAGTCGAAAAAGTTGCTGGTGCAGGACAAAGTCGCCGCTGTGTTCGGTTGCTGGACCTCCGCCTCGCGCAAGGCCGTGCTGCCGATCTTCGAGAAGGAGAACGGCATGTTGTACTACCCGACCTTCTATGAAGGACTCGAGCAGTCCAAGAACGTGATCTACACCGGTCAAGAAGCCACGCAGCAAATTCTTGCCGGGCTCGATTGGGTGGTGAAAGAGAAAAAGGCAAAGAGCTTCTATCTAGTGGGCTCGGACTACATCTGGCCGCGGACTTCCAACAAGATCGCCCGCAAGCACATCGAGAATGTGCTCAAGCTGAGCGTGTCGGGCGAGGAGTACTACCCGCTGGGACACACCAATTTCAACTCACTCATCAACAAGATCAAACTGAAGAAGCCCGATGTGATTTACGCCATTGTCGTGGGCGGCAGCAACGTGGCGTTCTACAAGCAGTTGAAAGCTGCCGGTGTGACCTCCGACAAGCAGACGCTGCTCACTATCTCGGTGACCGAAGACGAGATCCTCGGCATTGGTGGCGAGAACGTCGCCGGTTTCTACGCCGCGATGAAGTACTTCCAGAGCTTGGATAACCCCAACAACAAGAAATTTGTCGAGGCCTTCAAGAAGCGCTGGGGCAAGGATGCAGTAATTGGCGATGTCACGCAGGCGGCTTATCTGGGGCCGTGGTTGTGGAAGGCCGCGGTCGAGAAGGCCGGCAGTTTCGACGTTAGCAAAGTGGCTGCCGCTTCGCCTGGTATCGAGCTGAAGACAGCGCCCGAAGGCTATGTCAAGGTCCACCAGAACCATCACCTGTGGAGCAAGCTGCGTATCGGACAGGCGCAACGTGATGGCCAGTACAAGGTGATCCACGAGTCGGGATTGCTGGAGCCAGACCCCTTCCCGAAGGGTTACCAGTAGGGCGAAAGGAGCGCGGCCGTCGCGGGGGCGGGATACGTCCCCTTGCCCGAACTCGCGACGGCAGGCGCTGTGTCCCGCTGATTCTCGCTTCTCACTCTTCCGGATCAAACAACGGTAAAGGCCCTCTCCCTCCGGGAGAGGGGTTGGGGTGAGGGAAAGAGCGCGTGAGTGGGATGCATCAAATCTCCCTTACCCCCCGCCCCTCTCCCGGGGGGAGAGGGGGGTTGAGTGAACTCTGTGCAGAAAAGTGGGAAGTTGCGCAGTGTTGTCATCAACGACTAGAGGAAATACCCATGGCCTTCGAGGACATCGGCGGCATCATCGCGATGCAGGGTTTCGCTGGCTTGAGTCTGTTCAGTGTGTTGTTGCTGATGGCGCTCGGTCTGGCCATCATCTTCGGCCAGATGGGTGTGATCAACATGGCGCACGGTGAGTTCATGACCATTGGCGCCTACACCATCTACCTGTTCACAAGTCTGGCCCAGGCGCATCTGCCTTCGCTTGCGCCGTACTCGTTCGTCATCGCCATCGGCGGCGCATTTCTCATTGCCTTCGTAGTGGGCTATCTTGCTGAGTACCTGCTGATCCGGCATTTGTACCGCCGCCCGCTCGATACCTTGCTGGCCACCTGGGGCCTGAGCCTGGGCATGCAACAGATCTTCCGTTCCACCTTTGGCGCCAAGGAAGTCAGCCCGGAAGTGCCGGAGTGGCTGCTTGGATCCTTTCAGCCGGTGGAGGGCATCGATATCCCCATCAATGGCGTGTTCGTCATGGGCCTCACGCTGTTGGTGACCGGTGTTGTCTTCATCTTGCTGTATCGCTCCCGATGGGGTCTATGTGTGCGTGCGACCGTCGCCAACCGCACCATGAGCAACGCAGTCGGCATCAATACCAAGAAGGTGGACAGGCTGACTTTCGCCATAGGTTGTGGCATCGCTGGCATCGCGGGCGCCGCGTTCACCACCATTGGATCCACCGGTCCGACCAGCGGATCGCTCTACATCGTCGACTCCTTCCTGGTGGTGACCTTTGGCGGCGCCGCCAGCTTGCTGGGCACGATTGCCTCGGCCTTCGGTATCGCGCAGACACAGTCCATCACCGAGTTCTTCTTGACGGGGTCCATGGCAAAGGTTCTCACCCTATTGTTGATAGTGACCATCTTGATGATTCGCCCGCAGGGATTGTTCGCCGCCAAGATCCGGCGCTAAGGAGACTGAAGTGACCACCAAACGACTTCCCCTGCTAAGCCCGGAGCGAGGATTGGGCAGCATCATTGCCCTGGCGGCCGTGATATTCGTGCTGTTTCCGCTGGTGTTCGACATCTTCCGCCTCAACCTCATCGGCAAGTACTTGAGCTACGCCTTCGTTGCGGTCGGCCTGGTGCTGCTTTGGGGTTACGGCGGGATCCTGAGTCTGGGGCAGGGCGTGTTCTTCGGCCTGGGCGGGTACTGCATGGCAATGTTCCTCAAGCTTGAAGCCTCAGATCCGGTCAGCACCAAGATTCAGTCCACACCCGGCATTCCAGACTTCATGGACTGGAATCAGCTCACCGCCCTGCCGGCGTTCTGGGAGCCCTTCAAGTTCCTGCCCTTTGCTTTACTTGCGATGTTGGTGATTCCAGCAGCGCTGGCCTATGTCATGGGGGCCGCCATGTTCAAGCGCCGGGTCGGCGGGGTCTATTTCGCCATCATCACGCAGGCGGTGGCCTTGATCCTTTCGGTGTTGATCATCGGGCAGCAGGGCTATACCGGTGGTGTGAATGGCATTACGGACCTCAAGACGCTGCTCGGCTGGGACATCCGCACTGAGTCGGCCAAGTACATCCTGTATTACGCCAACGGCGTGCTCTTGATTGGCGCGATCCTGGTGTGCAGACACCTGCTTTCGAGCAAGCTGGGCATGTTGCTGCTGGCGCTGCGCGACAAGGAAGATCGCGTGCGTTTTAGCGGCTACGACGTTGCCAACTTCAAGATCTTCGTGTTCTGTTTTGCCGCCATGTTGTGTGCCGTGGGCGGAGCCTTGTTCACGCTGCAAGTGGGATTCATGTCGCCTTCATTCGTGGGTATCGTGCCCTCGATCGAGATGGTGATCTTTGCTGCCGTGGGCGGACGCTTGTCGCTGGTGGGTGCGGTCTATGGCACGCTGCTGGTCAACTTCGGCAAGACCTACTTCTCCGAGACCTTCCCCGATCTGTGGTTGTTGCTGATGGCGGCACTGTTCATCGGCGTGGTTCTGGGTTTTCCCAATGGTCTAGCGGGATTGTGGGAAAGCCACGTCAAGCCGTGGTGGCGACGGCGCGGCAATGCCACGAGGTTGCCGGTCGTTGGTGAAGCGAGGCAGGGTGGCGTGATGGCCGATGACAAGCCCGCACTGCGCGAACGCGACGGGGCACCGGTGATCAACACCACGGCGTCCGGGGTCTCAGCGATGAGCCCGTCCCCCGCGTCGCCCACCTGGCGCAGCGCCAACTAGGAGCGAAAAAGTGGCCAATGAAATGATCCTGGAAGTTGAAGACCTCACGGTCGCCTTTGATGGCTTCAAGGCGGTCGATACCCTCACACTTTACGTTGAGAAAGACGAGTTGCGGGTGGTCATCGGGCCCAATGGCGCCGGCAAGACCACATTACTTGACCTCATCTGCGGCAAGACCAAAGCCAGCAAGGGCAGCATCAAGTTCAAGGACAAGGAACTCACCCAGATGGCCGAGCACCAGATCGTGCGCACGGGTGTGGGACGAAAGTTTCAGACGCCGTCGATCTACGAGAATCTCACCGTCTTCCAGAATCTCGAAGTGTCATTTCCCCGCGGCCGTGGCGTGTTCGCCAGCTGGGCGTTCAAGCGCACCGCCGATGTGGTCGAGCGAGTGCATCAGGTGGGGGAGGAAATCTTTCTCACCGATCATCTTGAACGGGAAGCGGGCTTGCTCAGCCACGGCCAGAAGCAGTGGCTGGAGATTGGCATGCTGCTGATGCAGGAACCCGAGCTGCTCATGCTCGATGAACCCATCGCCGGAATGAGTGTGCGGGAGCGCGAGCAGACCGCCGAGCTGCTCAATCGAATCTGCAAGAACCGCTCGATGATCGTGATCGAGCACGACATGGAGTTCGTCAAGCGCATCGCCCACAAGGTGACGGTGATGCATCAGGGCAAGATCCTGGCGGAAGGCAGCATGGACAAAGTGCAGGCCGACGAACGCGTCATCGAAGTTTATCTGGGGCACTGACATGAGTGCGATTCTGAACGTGCAGAACCTGAAGGTCAGCTATGGCCAAAGCGAAGCCATCCGAGAACTGAGCTTTGCCGCGCAGACGAGCGAGACGCTGGCCATCATGGGCCGCAATGGCATGGGCAAGACCACCTTGTTCAAGGCGCTCATGGGCATTCTCCCCACCCGCGCGGGCCGCGTCGAACTCGACGGCAAGGAACTCACCCATGCCGAGAGCTTTCGGCGTGTGGCCAAGGGGCTGGCCTACGTGCCGCAGGGCAGGATGATCTTCCCTACGCTGAGTGTGCAGGAAAACATCGAGACCGGGCTGGAGAACGTCAAGGTCAAGAAGGTCCCGGAAGAGATCTACGCGCTTTTCCCGGTGCTGTGGGACATGCGCAGCCGTAAAGGTGGCAACTTGTCCGGCGGACAGCAACAACAGCTGGCCATTGCCCGGGCCCTGGTCACCAATCCAAAGGTACTGCTGCTTGACGAGCCCACGGAAGGCATCCAGCCGTCCATCATCAAGGATATTGCCAAGGCGCTGAACGAGATTCGCAAACTGCGGCAGATCTGCATCATCGTCTCGGAACAAGTGCTCAGTTTTGCCCTGGATGTTGCCGACCGCCTCATGGTGATCGAAGGCGGCCGTCTGGTGCACGAGAACAAGCGCGACGAAGTGGACGCGCAGCTCATCAAACGCTACCTCTCGGTGTAGTCGATCGCTATCCGCCGTTCTTTAACGTACAAGGAGACTCCCATGCCCGAAACCCTCATCAAGATTGATCTGAACGCCACGCCCTACGAAAACGAGATGATCCACAACCGGTGGCATCCCGACATTCCCATGGTGGCCTGGGTCAAACCCGGCGATGATTTCGTCGTCGAAACCTACGACTGGACGGGTGGTTTCATCAAGAACAACGACTGCGCTGATGATGTGCGCGACATCGACCTGTCGATCGTGCACTTTCTGAGCGGCCCCATTGGCGTCGAAGGCACCGAGCCTGGCGATTTGCTGGTGGTGGACTTGCTTGACATCGGAGCGCTGCCCACGAGTCTGTGGGGGTTCAACGGGTTCTTCTCAAAGAAGAACGGCGGCGGCTTCCTTACGGATCACTTTCCCTTTGCGCAGAAATCGATCTGGGACATCAGCGGCGTTTACACCCATTCGCGTCACGTGCCGGGCGTCCAATTCGCAGGACTCATTCATCCGGGTCTGATCGGCTGTTTGCCGGATCAGAAGATGCTGGATACTTGGAACAAGCGCGAGGTGGACTTCATCGCCACCAACCCCTCGCGCGTGCCGCCGCTGGCCAATCCGCCCTTTGCCAAGACTGCGCATGCCGGCAAGGCAAAAGGTTCGGCCAAGGAGAAAGTGGCGATGGAAGGCGCGCGTACGGTACCGCCGCGCGAGCATGGCGGCAACTGCGACATCAAGGATCTGTCGCGTGGATCGCGCATCTTCTTCCCGGTCTACGTGCCCGGTGGGGGCTTGTCCATGGGCGATCTGCACTTCAGTCAGGGCGACGGCGAAATCACCTTCTGCGGCGCTATCGAGATGGCGGGCTGGGTGCATCTCAAAGTCGGTGTCATCAAGGGCGGCATGGCCAAGTACGGCATCAAGAACCCGGTCTTCAAGCCTAGCCCTATCACACCGACGTACAACGACTATCTGATCTTCGAAGGCATCTCGGTGGATGAATGGGGCAAGCAGCATTACCTCGATGTGCACGTCGCCTACCGACAGGCCTGTCTGAACGCCATCGAGTACCTGACCAAGTTCGGCTACACCAAGGCACAGGCCTACTCGATCCTTGGCACAGCTCCGGTGCAGGGGCACATCAGTGGCGTGGTAGATATCCCCAACGCCTGTGCCACGCTGTGGCTGCCGACGCAGATCTTCGACTTCGACATCGGGCCCTCGAGTGCCGGACCCACCAAGCACATCACAGGGGGCGTTGATATCCCGCTGTCGCCCGACAAGTAAGGAGCACGCCGTGCCGATCTATGAGTATCAGTGTCAGGACTGCGGCAACGAGTTCACGGCTCTACGGCCCATGGCGCAAAGTCATGCGGCCAGCGACTGTCCGGATTGTGGGCAGTCGTCGCCGCGGGTGTTGATCACCGCTCCGGCGCTGGCCTGTCTGCCAGGCGAAGCGCGGCGCGCATACGAGGTGAATGAGCGGAGCGCGCACGCGCCGCGCTCATCGCGCACGGAGGGCGGTAGTAGCAAGCACCCGGTAGGATGTGGATGTTGTTCGCCAAGCGTCGGGCGATCGAAAACGGTGGTGTCGGCGGACGGCAAGAAGGCCTTTCCCCACAAGCGGCCCTGGATGATCAGTCACTGAGGGAAGTACTGAACAAGGGTGCTTGCCCCCTCGCAACGCTCTGAATGTGTGGATACGCTGATTGCGCAGAACAGCTCAATCAGCGTTTCCTGAAATTACTCTGTCAAGGTGATCGCGTGCACGCTGGCGGCGGCGGGCACGCGAGGCGGCCCTGGACTACCCCGTGGCTTGATCCACCAACGCCGCCGTCATGCGCGCCACGCAGCACAGTGCGCCAGCGTCGTCGCGAATCTCCACTTGCCAGACCTGCGTGCTGCGACCTACATGCACGGGCCGACCGGTGCCGGTGACGTGGCCTGACCGGGCCGCGCGCAGATGATTGGCATTGATCTCCAGTCCCACTGCAACTTGACCTTCCGATGCGGCATAGTTGGCCCCACACGAGGCCAGCGTCTCGGCCAATAGCACCATGGCTCCGCCATGCAGGCGGCCATAGGGTTGCAGGGTGCGCCGGTCGACCGGCATGCGCGCCACCATGTGGTCGGCGCCCACTTCTATGAATTCAATGCCCAGGTGCGACACGGCGGTATCGATGTGGATCGTGTTGATGGTTTGCGCGGTGACGGGCTTCTTCCAGATTGAGGCGGTCATGGGTCGGACATCCGGGTGAATGGCGGGCAGTGTAGCCGAGGGACGAGCGCTGGCTAGAATCTCCGGCATTGGACAGGCAGGCAGACTCAAGAATGGACATCATCATCATCGGCGCCGGTATCGGCGGACTCACGCTCGCGCTCATGTTGCACGCACGCGGAATACGGCCACGACTCTATGAAGCGGCGAACGAGGTGCGCCCCTTGGGCGTGGGGATCAACGTGCAACCCTCGGCGGTGGTGGAGTTGAAATCCGTCGGCATGCTGGAGCGCTTGCGTGAGATCGCCGTTGAAACCGCTGCCGTGGGCTACTACAACCGTTTCGGTCAGGCTGTCTGGACGGAACCTCGTGGACTTACCGCGGGCTATCACGTGCCGCAGTTCTCCATCCACCGTGGTGATTTGCAGATGACATTGCACGCGGCTGCAATCGAACGGCTCGGTGCCGGGGCGCTGCGAACCGGGGTCGAGGCCGTGGGTGTGAATGCCGACGATGGCATGGTCACGCTGAGACGGCGTGCGACTGGCGAAGAGTTCACCGATCAAGCCGAAGGGGTCGTGGCAGCGGATGGTATCCATTCCGCTATTCGCAGACAGTTCTATCCGGATGAAGGGCCGCCCCGTTTTTCCGGCCACATCCTGTGGCGCGCCACATCGGTGGGCAAACCCTTCCTAGATGGCCGCACCATGATCATGGCCGGACAGGCGGACCAGAAAATGGTCGTCTATCCCATCTCCAAACGTCACGCCCAGCGCGGCGAGTCACTCATCAACTGGATCGCCGAGCTGCGCGTCCCGACCGACGCACCTCCACGCGACGACTGGAACCGCCAGGTCGATCGGCAGATCTTCGCACCACGCTTCGCCGACTGGAAGTTCGACTGGCTTGACGTGCCGGCACTGATCGCCAGTGCCGGACAGGTATTTGAATTCCCCATGGTGGATCGCGACCCCCTGCCAGCCTGGAACCGGGGGCGCGTCACGTTGCTGGGCGATGCGGCGCATCCCATGTACCCCATCGGCTCGAACGGCGCCACACAGGCCATTCTGGATGCGCGATCACTCTGCGATGCATTGGTGGCGTGCGATGACGTCCGGGAGGCTTTGGCGCGATACGAATCCGATCGCCTGCCGCGCACCGCCCGCATTGTCGTGGCCAATCGCGGCCAGGGGCCGGATCACGTGCTGGAGATCGCTCGCCAGCGGGCGCCCGACGGATTTGGACACATCCATGACGTGATTCCCCAGCAGGAGCTGGAGACCATCGCGCTGGGCTACAAGAAGATCGTGGGGCTCGATATGGAATCGGTCAATGCGCGAGCACGCGCACTGCGGAGTTGACGACTAGCCGGCAGGAGTACTGGCCGACCGAAAGGGGCAGGGCCGTGATGGGCTTATCATCCGTACTGTGCAAATTCATCCCAACCCAAACTGGCACAGCATTCGTCTCGAAGGGCGCGCGATGAGGACGGACTAATCCATGCTGTTTCGCGTACTGACCAACCAGCGCCTGCCAGACTCTCCGCTGACCGACGTCTTGAGGCGTATAAAACCCTCATTCACTGACGTCGGCCTGTTCAGCCTGTTCATCAATCTGTTGACCTTGACCGGTTCGTTGTACATGTTGCAGGTGTACGACCGGGTATTGGCTTCGCGCAGCCACTACACATTGCTTTACCTCACGTTGGTGTGCGTGGCGGCCCTGGGTGTCATGGCGGCGCTCGACGTGGTGCGCTCACGCATTTTGGTGCGGTTGGGCGCCTGCTTCGATGCCAGTCTGGCACCCGAGGTATTCACCAAAGTGCTCAACCAGGGCGGCAGCGGACAGCCGTTGCGCGACATGCAAAGCCTACGTGGCTTTCTCACCGGCAACACCATCATTTCTCTGCTGGACGCGCCCTGGTCGCCCATCTTCCTGCTGTTTGTCTACCTGCTTCACCCCTATCTGGGACATGTGGCGTTGTGTGGGGTATTTCTGCTATTCGTGATCGCCTATGTCAATGATCTGGCCACGCGTGAACCGCTGGCACGTGCCGGTGAGGCCATGGCTTCCACCACCCAGTACGCGGAAAACAGTGCCCGCAATGCGGAAGTGGTTCGTGCCATGGGGATGTTGCCGGGTTTGCTGCGAATCTGGCGCGGCCGCAATGAGCTAGGCCTGCAGTTGCAAGCGGTGGCCAGTGATCGCGCCGCAGTGACGGCGGCACTGGCAAAGTTTCTGCGCTTCTTCGTGCAGATGGCGATTCTGGGTGTGGGCGCTTACCTGGTCATCGAACAGCAATGCACCCCGGGCGCGATGATCGCGGCGTCCATCATGATGGGCCGGGCGCTGGCACCGGTGGAATCCGCCATTGGTAGCTGGCGTAGTTTCCTGCAAGCACGTGTGGCGTATACCCGCTTGCAGGAGTTGTTTGCGCGCCACCCGGCCGAGAAGGAGCGCATGCCACTGCCGGCGCCAAAGGGCGCGCTGAGCGTGGACAACGTCGTAGGTGTACCGCCTGGCGGGGAAAAGCCCGTCATCACCGGCGCCACGTTCAAGCTTCAGGCGGGCCAGTGTCTGGGCATCACAGGCCCAAGCGCGGCTGGCAAGTCCTCGCTGGTGCGGCTACTCGTCGGTATCTGGGCGCCGCGCTCTGGCACGGTGCGGCTCGACGGCGTCAATCTGGCAGATTGGCCAAGGGAAGAGGTCGGCCCTCACATCGGCTATTTGCCGCAGGATGTGGAGTTGTTTCAGGGCACGGTGGCCGAGAACATCGCGCGGTTTGGACAGGTGGATCCTGACAAGGTGGTGGCGGCGTCGCAGCTGGCCAATGCGCACGAGATGATCCTGAGTTTTCCCAAGGGCTACGACACACTCGTTGGCGCGGGCGGTATGGGTTTATCCGGAGGTCAGCGCCAACGTCTGGGTTTGGCGCGCGCGGTCTACGGGTTGCCGGCTTTGGTCGTGCTGGACGAGCCGACTTCGAGCATGGATGCCGACGGCGAGAACAGCGTGCGCGGTGCCATCGAACAGCTCAAGCAGCAAGGCAAGACAGTGATCGTCATCGGCCACCGGCCGGCGTTGCTCAGCGGCGTGGATGTGGTGCTGGTAGTGCAACGTGGCACCATCACTGCCTTTGGTCCGGCCAGCGAGGTGATGCCGCAGATCACGCGCAAGGTCTTCACCCGCCTCGAGCCGCCGCCGGTGGCCTCCGCAGGTTAGTGCATGGCGACCGATCTGACCATTGCTGCCCAGACAAGCGCTGACTACGGTGCCCATGCCTGGAAGGATTTGCAGCACTGGAATCGTATCGGCTATCTCATCATTCTCCTGGGGCTGGGCGGCTTCATGCTGTGGGCCACCACCGCGCCTTTGGGTAGTGCGGTGGTGTCACAGGGTCTGGTGAAGGTGGATTCGAGTCGCAAAAAAATCCAGCACCTGGAAGGCGGCACGGTCAAGGAGATCCTGGTCAAGGACGGCTCGCGCGTCAAGGCGGGCGATATCCTGGTGCGACTGGATGGGACTCGCGCTGGTGCTTCTCACGGGATCGTGCAGTCCGCGTTTGAGTCGTCGCTGGCCGTGCAGGCTCGGCTGATCGCCGAGCGTGACGGGGTGGCGGCCGTGAGTTACCCCGTGGAGTTGCGCGAGCGCGCCAGCGATCCGAAGATCGCCCAGATCATTCGAATCCAGGACGAGCAGTTTCGCGCCCGCCGGCAGTCCGTGGCGGGTCAGATCGAAATTCTCGACCGCCAGATCCAGCAATTGCGTGAGCGCATCGAAGGGCTGGGCGCACAAGAGCGCTCCAAGGCGGAACAGGCCAAGCTGCTGCGCGATGAGTTGGCGGGCCTGAAGACCCTGATCGACAAGGGCATGGTGGAGAAGACCAAGGTGCGTAACCTCGAGCGCGAAATCGCCCAGGCTGAAGGTGAGCGTGCTTCGCATGTCTCAGACCTTGCCGCCACTCGCGCCACTGTCAGCGAGAAAGAGTTGGAGAAGTTCCAGGTGCGCAAACGCCTCCAGGAGGAAGTGGCGGCGGAACTGCGCAAGATTCAGAGCGAAGTCTTCGACTATCAAGATCGCTCCCAGGCGACGCGCCAGACGCTGGCGCAGACCGAGATCAAGGCACCCGTGGACGGCACGGTGGTGGAGTTGCGCGTTCACACCGCTGGCGGGGTCGTCGGCCCAGGCGAACTGCTGATGGAGGTCGTGCCCGATCGCGACGATCTGGTGGTGCAGGGCCGGATTCAGCCCGAAGACCTGGATCGCCTCGCGGTTGGTTTGCCGACCGGCGTGAAACTCAGCGCCTTCAACCAACGCAAGACGCCGGAATTGGAAGGCCGCCTGACCTATGTATCGGCCGATGCCATCGAGGACGAGAAGACCGGCATGGTCTATTTCGTTGTCAAGGCCGAAGTATCCGAAACCGAACTCAAACGTCTGGGCCACAACCAGATCCAGCCCGGAATGCTGGCGGAGCTATACATTCGCACCGGCGAGCGCACCTTCTTCGACTACCTCATGCGACCGCTGCTCGATAGCTTCGACAAGGCGTGGCGCGAGCGGTAGCCGCGGCGCCTCGTTGAGTTCCTATTGAGCGTTCATCGGAAATTTGTGTGGGTCAGGCAGAAGGCGAGAGCCCTCTCCCCCCGGGAGAGGGGTAGGGGTGAGGGAAAAAGCCTTTGGAAGGGATGTATCACATCTCCCTCACCCTCGGTCCCTCTCCCGGGGGGAGAGGGAGGCAAATCTCGATGTCAGCGGTGACCCCTCATCCTGAACGTGTGCTGAATCTTGTTCACGATGCGGCATCGGTCCCCGCCGAATCTAGAAGCAATACTCCGGCGTCGGAAAGCTGCCGTCCTTCACTTCCTTGACGTAGTTCTGCATGGCCTGCTGGATCGAGCCGGCGCCGGTCATGTAGTTCTTCACGAACTTGGCCTTCTTGCCGGGAAAGACATCGAGCATGTCGTGCAGGATCAGCACCTGGCCGTCGCAGTGCGGGCCGCCGCCGATGCCGATGGTGAAGATGGTCAGGTCTTC
>Ga0194132_10003866_pt1 | contig 26080 bp, 29 predicted proteins | sample TA2KigOf80mmetaG_FD_148612 | JGI IMG/M metagenome (GOLD analysis project Ga0194132, IMG submission 148612) | Freshwater microbial communities from Lake Tanganyika, Tanzania - TA2015054 Kigoma Offshore 80m | ecosystem: Environmental > Aquatic > Freshwater > Lake | place: Tanzania: Lake... | reverse complement strand
GCTCTCGAAGATCAATCGAATAGAACTTCCCCATGATCCACCTCCAAAAACGGTGAATCACAAAATCGCTCCAAAGGGAATCCCCTTTCGATTCCTAATTCACGCTCGATGCTCTAAAGACCTGGAAAGCCGAAAAGCCGGCTGCGAGCTGATTACGTTCGCAGGAAAGCATCGATCTGCGCCGCTAGGCCCGCCAACGATGCTTCGCTCGCCTGCATCGAATCGCCGTCGAACGAGGGCACCCATTCCTTGGCGTTCGGGATCAGCTTGGCCGTGTCAGGACGCGCCAAGGTCGGAACCGCAAGCCGCGTCAGTTCGTCGGCGATCAGATAATTGTAGTAGGCCGTGAACGCCTTGTGCGAGGTGGCGCACATCTTGATGTGCTCGACGAAAGACAAATGCAGCAGCGCGGCCGGCGGCAAGTCGGCCTTGCGCAGATTGGCGGCCGTCGTCTTGAACCACGGAAAGTACTGATAAAGATTCCGCATCCGGGTCCAGACAAACCAGATGTAAGTACCGTGCTGGTCGGGTCGCACCTCGGGGCCGTGGTGTTTCTTCATGGCGTCGAGATCTTCGCCTTGAAGAACGAGAACGCGGTTCAGCACCAAGTGCTTGACCCGATCGGGCCGCTGACGCGCCATGGCGACCGCCACCCGCCCACCAATGGACGAGCCGAACAGATCGACCTCGGCGACACCGATGCCGTCGAGAAAACGATGCAAGGCATCGGCAAAATAATCGAGCCCCACCTGGCCCAGATGCTCGGGTGGCGCCACCGAGTCGCCCATGCCTGGAAGGTCAGGCGAAATCACTCGCCGCGTCTGCGCCAATGCGGCGCTCAATGGCACTTGATGCCGGGCAGTGCCGGGGCCGGGGTGGACATAAACTAGCGGCCGGGCGCCGCCCGTTCCGCCAAGCCAGTAGTGGATCTGGCCCTCGGCGATGTCGCCAAAGGCACGTTTCATCGTCATAGCGCCAAACCCCTCTTTCGCCACCAACCCAGTCTCGGGCAATGTAGCCTCGCAACATTTATTTGGGAAAGGTCCTCCCGATGTCAAACCGTCCGTTCCAGCACGGCATGACGCCATCACAGAACCACGATGAAGTGGCGCGCGAAGAAGCCGTACGGGTGATGCGCTTTCATCTCTATTCCCAGGTCTCGCAGGGCACGCGAGCCTATTTCACCAACGTGGTCGCGCCGGAATTCGCCAAAGCCGAACAGCGTCCATTGACGGATCGCGCCGAAGTGCGCCGCGTCATGGAAGACAAACCCTACGTCAAGTTCCACCTGTCCCTGCAACGGAGCGTACAGGAAGTGATGTGGAACACGGTGATCGAAAACATTGAGCGGCAACTGCCCGAGATGAACGGTCGCGCCCACGCGCTCGACCGCGGCCTGGGGTCGCTGTCGCTCGATCCGGCGCTGGAGGTTCCGCGCTACGTCGCCAATGTCGACATTCACTGCATGCCGGGCGGCTATGGCTATGACGCCGGCCTCGACGATAGCGTCGCCGCCGGCGCCATCTACGACCGCGGCATTTCGATGTACGGGCGCGGTTCCGAAGGTTTCCTCGGACAGTCGGTCATCGCCTACCTCAAGAAAAATTTCCCGAACCTGCGGCCGGCAAAAATTCTCGACATGGGCTGTACCATTGGCCTGTCGACGTTGCGATACGCGGAGGCATTCCCCGATGCCGAGCTGCACGCCGTCGATGTCGCGGCACCGTGCCTGCGCTATGGACACGCGCGCGCGGAATCGCTCGGTCGCAAAGTTCACTACTCACAGCAGAACGCCGAGCGCACATCGTTCGCCGACGCTTCTTTCGACGTGGTGATCTCGACCATCCTCGCCCACGAGACCTCGACCCAGGCCTGGAAAAACATCCTGGCCGAGAGCCACCGGCTTCTGAAGCCGGGCGGCGTCATGGTGCATGCGGATCTGCCGCAGTTCGCCGACATCGACGTTTACAGCCAGTTCCTGTTTGGCAATGAAACGAAATTCAACAACGAGCCGTTCTGGAGCACCTTCCGCGCCATGGACCTGAAACAGGCGATGATCGAGGCCGGCTTTGCTTCTGATCAGTGTTACCTCGACATCGCCGAGCACACCGATGCCCAACAGGGCATGCGCAACACCAAGATGGCGGGCAAAAGCCCAACCGGATTTGGTTGGGGCGTGCAGGTTGGCATCAAATAGGCGGAGCCAACGTGGCGGCATCACCCAAGAAGTTGACCCGCGTCGCTCGTGGCAAGCGTCCGGTGCTGTTCGGCGACGGTGAAGGTGACATGTTTCTGTCGATGATCACCGCCCTCACCACCGAACTGATGGTGATGCGCGATCGGCTTGACACCATCGAGCGCGTTGCCGCGGCCAAGGGCGTCATCCTCAAATCCGAGATCGACACATTTGCGTTCGATGAGACGGCACTGGCCGAACGCGATGCGGCGCGCAAGGCCCTCGCCGACCGGGTTTACTATCTACTGTTACAGCAGGCCGAACGCCACAAGGCGGCCGAGAAGAAGAGCTGACAAACGGGAGACACCCATGCAGCGACGAACCCTATTGACTTCGGCGGCCGCGACCATGCTGAGCGCTCCGGCCGTGGCCAATACCAAGGCGATCGACAGCGCCAAACCTGAAACCGTCGGCATGTCCGCGGCCGGCCTCGCCCGGCTCGATGCGAACTTCAAGGCGCTGGTTGATCAGAACATGCGCGCGGGCGTCGTCTATGGGGTGGTCCGCGACGGCAAGGCGGTCGCCCTCGGCGCGCACGGCAAACGCAGCATCGAACGCAACCTGCCGATGGAGATCGACACCCAGTTCCGGCTCTACTCGCAAAGCCGCGCGATGACAGGGGCCGCCATTCTGTCGCTGGTGGACGAAGGCAAGCTGTCGCTGGAAGATCCGGTTGCCAAGTACATCCCCGAAGTCGCCGGGATGCAGGTGATCAAGGAGATCAAGGACGGCCAGATCGTATCGACCGAACCGCAGAACACGGCGATGACCGTCCGGCATCTGTTCACGTATACTGCGGGCTTCGGCTACGCCGCCGATTGGCCGAAGAGCGCCGGCATCGAGCAGCGCGATATCCTGGCGCTGGATCAAACCATCGAAGATGGCGTGAAGCGGCTCGCCAAATATCCGCTGCTCTATCAGCCGGGCGCGCGCTGGGTGTACGGTTTTCACTCCGATGTGCTCGGTCGGGTCGCCGAAGTGGCTTCGGGCAAACCCTTCAACGCGTTCCTGCGCGAACGATTGACGGCCAGGATCGGCATGACCGACACCGATTTCTGGGTGAAGGAGGGCGACGTCGACCGGCTGGCCGACGTCTATGGCCCAGGGCCGACGCGCGGCGCGAGCCTCGTCAATCGCACCGCCACGGCACCGCCATCGTCGGGATATACCAAGCCGGCGAAAATGTTTTCGGCCGGCGGCGGCCTGGTCTCAACAGCGATGGATTATCTTCGCTTCCTGCAGATGCTTCTCAATGGCGGGGAACTCGATGGCGCGCGGGTCCTGAAGCCCGAGACGGTCAAGGCCATGCTGACGCGCCAGACAGCCCCGCAACAGGGCCTGGTCTTTTGGTATCAGCATAATTCGACACCGGTATTCCGTGGCTATGCCTGGGGACTCGCCATCGGTATCCGCGCGGATGAAGGCCCGCACGCGGCCCCCGGCTCGCCCGGCGATGCCGCCTGGGGCGGCCTCGCCAACACCGCCTTCTTCGTCGACCCGAAGCAACGCCTTGCTGCAGTGGCGCTCACACAATACCTCGGCCCTGACGAACCGACGGTGCCGCTCATTTTGAGAAACGGCGTGTACGGGGCGATCGCAGGTTAGTCGGCGATTTCCATGTCCTCGAACGAAAACCCCGCGGGCCCAAGAGTGACGTTCTTCACATGCGGCCGATGCGCGACGATGGTCGCATAGTTGACCAGGAACAATGACGGCGCCACGTCGTGAAAGCGGCGCATGGCGGCTTGCAGCAGTTTCTCGCGCTTGGCGTCGTCCAGTTCACTGTTGCTGAGATCAATCAACCGATCGGCCTCGCGGTCGCAGAAGAACGTCCCCGAGCGTCTGCAGGCGTACATCTCGAGACCGCGAATGGTGTCGGCGAAGGCGGATGCGTTCCAGTTGCCGGTGACGGCGTCCGCGCCGTCCCACTCGCCGGTTGCGTACATCCTGACCCAATCGTTCGGCATCACTTGGCGCAATTCCAGTTCGATCCCGACCGCCGCCAGATCGGCCGCGACCTTTTGATAGATCGAGATGGCGTCGAGCGCGCCGGCCGGCTGCAGCCGCGCCGCGATCTTGAAACCGTTCGGATATCCCGCTTCGGCGAGAAGCTGTTTGGCGCGCGCCGGGTCAAAAGGATAGGGCTTGATCTCGGGGTCGTATCCGAAGATGCCGGGGATCGCGCCCTGCCCTGCCGCCTTTGACGTGCCCCGCAACATCGCCGTCGCGATTTCGTCCTTATTGACGGCATAGTTGAGGGCCTGACGCACGCGCACGTCGTTGAGCGGTTTCCCTTCATTGCCAATGTTGCGGAGAAACATGCCCATCACCGTGCCCTCGGGCTCGACGAACACGGTATAACCCTGCTCTTTCATCGCCTCCATGTCCTCGGGCCCGATCGCCTGGGTGAGATCAACCTGCCCAGAGGTCAGCGCTTGCAGCCGTCTGATCTGTTCGCGCATCGGATAAATCTCGACGCGGTCGATCTGTTTCGGCTTTCGCCAGGACGTCGGATTGGCTTCTATCACGGTGCGGCCCGAGGCCTGGCCCCAGTCTTTCATCACGTAGGCACCCGTGCCGACGGGATTGAGCGTAAAGCCTTCGACGCCGCGCGCGGCCCAGGCCTTGGGCGGCGTCATCATCACGACGGTCAATCGCTTCGGCAGCACCGCATCGACTTGTGCCGTGATGAGATCAATGGTCAGCGGATCGACCACGCGCGCTTCGACCACGTTGGCCATTTCCGCGCTCATCAATTGCCCGATCGACGCCGGGCTTTTGAGCCAGTCGACGACGGCCTTGACGGCATGCGCATCGAACGGTTCGCCGTTCGAGAACACGACGTTGGGCCTGAGATGGAATCGCCAGATATTCGGCGGCAGCGGTTCCCACGACAGCGCCAGCGCCGGTTTGAGCTTGCCGTCGTGGCCGACCTTGATCAGCGGATCGAACACCATGGCGCGCGAATGGCTGGTGGCCTGGGCGATGGCGAGATAGGGATTGCCATAGCCCGGCGGCCAGGCAACGGCACCGACTTTGAGGGTGGCGGCGTGTGCGACACCAGCGAAAGCCGCGACCACGAGAACGCCCGCTCTCACGATCATGGTAATCGCACTTAGCGGCGAGAAGGGTGGGCCCTTGCTTTCGCAAGGGCGACAACAATTTTCTTACTGTCGTCCTGGCGCAAGCCAGGACCCAGGTTTCTTGTTTTCAAGCCGCACTCACCCGCCATGCCCACCACGACCGGTCAGCTTCTTGACGTAACTCCGGATGCGCTTGGCGTTCTTACCGACATCGCCAAAGCCGATGCGCGACACCGAGCGGATGTCGAGGCGCGATCCGGCGCCATCGGCCTGCACGCGAATTACCACGTCGTCGACAAAGCCGAACCATGCCGTCTTGTCCCACGCTTCGATCCGGCCTTCCTCGGGTTTGGCGCTGATCACCGTCCACTTGAGTTGCTTGACGGTCTCAAGCGCCTTGTCGAAGGCTTGTGTCGGCGGCAGATCGAGCTTGACCGGCTGGATGTCGGGGAAGGCGTTCTTCTGCAGTTCGGGCACATTGAGAGTGCCGCCGCTGGGACCGGGACGCGGATAGTCGCGGATATACTCGGCAGGATTCACTTTGCCGTCGCGGTTCTTGAACGGATGCGCCTCGCGCAGCGGCAGCGCATCAACGAACAGCGGCGGATTGTCGATGTCGGTGGTCACGTCATGGATCGGCGGATAGCTGCCTTGCGCCGTGGTCGGGACATAAGCGGCGAGTCCGCCGATCAGAAGACCCACCAGGGCCGTTGAGTTGCGCCCAAAGGCGGCGAGCTTGTCGGTAGCCAAAGAGAGCACGAGCGATATTGCACAGATGGCGGCCCCAGCCGCGGCGCCCTGCGCGCTCCAACGCAGCACGTTGAATCCAGTGTCGAGATCGAGCACCTGCGCCTGATAGAGCGGCCCCGACAGCATCGCGAGCAGCGCGCCAAGAGCTGCGACCGTCGCGCCGATCGCGGCAATTTGCGGATTATGTTTGGTCAGTGCACCCATCGCCATGTCCTCCCCAGGTGGTTTGGCTCCGGGGAATGATAGCCTTGCGATCAGAGTGCTCCAAGCGCGTTAGCGCCCGCTTCGATGCCAGGAATTCGGGTGTTTCTGCGACTAGCCCAACGCTGCCGCGATCGCGCGCTTGGCCATGACGCCGACCAAATGCGCGCGGTATTCGGCCGTGGCGTGGAGATCGGTGTTGAGGCCCTTGGCCGGCATGGCAACGTTGGCGATGGCGTCGGCGCTGAAATTTTTCGCGAGCGCCGCTTCCATGTCCTTGGCGCGAAACGCGCAGGGCCCGGCGCCGGTAACACCGACCCGGACACCGCTTGCCGTGTCCGCCACCATTACGCCGACCACGGCATAGCGTGACGCCGGGTTCGGGAACTTGCAGTAGCCGGCGCGCTTCGGGATCGGGAACGACACTTTGACGACGATCTCGCCCGGCTCTAGTGCGGTTTCGAACAGGCCCTTGAAGAACTGCTCGCCCGCGAGCTGGCGCTTGTTGGTGTGGATGGTCGCGTTCAGCGCCACCACCGCCGCCGGATAGTCCGCGGACGGATCGGCGTTGGCGATGGAGCCGCCGATGGTGCCGCGATTTCTCACTTGCGGATCACCGATGCCGCTCGCGAGCACCGCAAGCGCCGGGATCGCTTTCTTGACGTCAGCGGAATTGGCCACGTCAGCATGGCAGGTCATGGCGCCGATGGTGAGCGTGCCGCCCGCGACCGAAATGCCCTTGAGCTCGGCGAGACCCGACAGATCAACCAGCTTGTCGGGCCGGGCGAGGCGTTGCTTCAGTGTCGGCAGCAAGGTCATGCCGCCGGCAAGATAAGAGGAGTCGTCGCCGCGCGCCTTGGCGGCGTCGGCGACGGATGAAGGGCGGGTGTAATCGAATTCGTACATGGTTCGTCCTCACGCCACCTTGAGGCCCATGTTCTTCGCCGCCAGCAGCACCGCGTTGACGATGCCCTGATAGCCGGTGCAACGGCAGATGTTGCCTTCGAGTTCGTGGCGCACCGTCTTCTCGTCGATGGCGCCGCCCTTATGCCGCTCGATGATGCCGAGCGCGCTCATCACCATACCGGGCGTGCAGAAACCACACTGTAAACCGTGGCATTCGCGGAACGCCGCCTGCACGGGATGCAGTTGATCGCCGGTGGCGACGCCTTCGATGGTGGTGACATTACGGCCCTCGGCCTGCACCGCCAGCATGGTGCACGACTTCACCGGCTTGCCGTCGAGGTGCACCGTGCAAGCGCCGCACTGGCTGGTGTCGCAGCCGACGTGCGTACCGGTCAGGTTCAGCTTGTAGCGGAGAAACTCGACCAACAGCGTGCGCGGCTCGACCTCGGCCGACTGCGGCTTGCCATTGACGGTGATCGAAACCTTGGCCATCCCCCCTCACACTCTATTGTGCGGCAATGATCAGCGCCGCCACGATGACCAGCGCTTCAATCGCGCCGATGATCGCACTAATGCCCAAATTTCCAGCGACTTTCGCCGGAACGGCCGGCACCGTAGCGGATACCGGCAGCGGAGTCACCGGGGGTGGCGGCGCCAAAGCAGGGGCGCGGGCCGCGGCCAGTTCTCCGAATTTCGCGAAGAAATCATCAGCGAGTTTTTTGGCGGTGGAGTCGATCAACCGCGCGCCAATTTGAGCCAGCTTGCCGCCGACAGACGCGGTCACTTCATAACTCAGGAGTGTGCCGTCGGCGTCGTCCTTGAGGCGCACCCTGGCGCCACCCTTGGCGAATCCCGCGACACCGCCCTTGCCCTCGCCGCTGATGGTGTATCCGTTGGGGGGATCGATGTCCGACAGCGTCACCGCGCCCTTGAAGGTCGCCTTCACCGGCCCGACCTTGGCCACCACCGTCGCCTCGATCTCGGTGTCGGACAATTTGGTGATGGTCTCGCAGCCCGGGATCGCCGCTTTCAGCACCTCGACATCGTTGAGCGCCGCCCACACCGCCGCCCGCGGCGCCGGAATGCGATATTCGCCGGTCATGTCCATTGGTATCGACTCCGTCTATTGCGGTGCCGGACTTAGTACTTCCTCTCTCCAATTTCTGTTTCCGTCATGCCGCGCTTCATGCGCGGCATCCAGAGGTTTCTGGTCGCAAAACAAGCCGAAACCTCTGGACCCCGCGCCTTCGCGCGGGGTGACGACTGAGTTCTGAGACCTGTCGAGGAAGGCGTCCGACAAACGCCAACGGTGTGCCCGCGACTGGCGCAAAAATCAACCAGCCCCCCATCACCCCGCCCTTCCTTTCTTGATCGCCTTCCTCCCGAATTTTGCGCGGACGGCGTCCATGGCTTTCTCGACCTTGGCGCGACGTGGGCCGTCGCGGTCGAACAGATCGGCGATCGGCGCATCGGCCGCCGGCGAGATGTCGTCGAGGCCGATGCCGATCAGACGAAATTTGACGCTGCCGGTTTCCTTCTTGAGCATCGCCTCGCCTGCCGTGAACAGCGTCTCGGCCAGTTGCGTTGGCGTTGTCAGGCGTTTGTTGCGCGTCACGAGGCGAAACTTGTTGGTCTTGAGCTTGAGGGTCACGGTGCGCCCGGCAATGCCTTTGGCCTTCATGCGTTCAGCGACCCGTTCGCATTGCAGCCAAAGCCGGCGCCGAAGCTCGGCGAAATCGGCGATGTCCTCGTCAAATGTCGTCTCGGACGACACGCTCTTGGCCTTTCGGTCGACGTGCACGCGGCGCGAATCAAGTCCGCGGGCAAGCTGCGACAAGTGCGCGCCGGTGTCGCCGTAACGCGCCGTCAGGTCCTCTTCGGATTTTGCCTGCAGATCGCCGATCGAGAACAAGCCGTCGACCTTGAGCCGGTCGGCGAGCGATGGTCCGACGCCGGGAATCTTGGTGATCGGCATGTCATGCAACCGCTCGACCGCATCGCCGTGCCCAATCACCGCAAATCCGCGGGGTTTGTCGAGGTCAGAGGCGATCTTGGCCAGGAACTTGTTGGTGCTGAGCCCGATCGACACAGTGATGCGGATGCTGCGTTCGATCTCACGCGCGATCGATGCCAGGCTCGCCGCCGCCGACCGTTGAAACAACGCTTCAGTGCCGGTGAGGTCAAGGAATGCTTCGTCGAGGGATAACGGCTCGACCAGTGGCGTCGCCGCGTCGAAGACGGCGCGGACCTCGCGGCTCACGGCGGCATACTTCGCGATATTGGGCCGGACGACGACGGCCTGCGGACACATCTTGAGCGCCGTGTACATCGGCATGGCGGAGCGTGGCCCGAATTTGCGGGCGATGTAGCAGGCGGTCGAGACCACGCCGCGTTTGCCGCCGCCGATCAGGACGGGTTTATCGGTCAGCTCCGGGTTGTCGCGTTTTTCGATCGCCGCGTAGAAGGCATCGCAGTCGATGTGGGCGATGGTCAGCCGGCCCAATTCGGGATGATTGACAATCCGGGTCGAGCCGCACCGCGCGCATGATTTCTGCGGGACCGGAAACTCGGACAAACAGTCACGGCAAAGTGCGACGACGGTGCGCGGGTCGGTCATGACGGTCAACAATAGCCCCGGGCGGTTGACTTCGGCGACTCCGAGGTCCAAGTCACTGGGCCATGAGCGACCAACCGCATCGCGGCGGCGGACCCGGGCGTTGGGGCATGCCCGACCGTCCGCGCAGCAAGAATTATGCGTATCTGAAGCGCCTGTGGGGCTTCATGGCGCCTTACAGCGCGCGCCTTTCCGCCGCGGCGACCGCGCTGGTCATCACCTCGGCCGCAACCCTCAGTATCGGCGTCGGCCTCAAATTCCTGATCGACCGCGGCCTCTCGGCCGGTGACAGCGATTTTCTAACGCTCGGGTTCGCGGCATTGATGGGGATCATCCTCGTCATCGCCACGGGCACTTATTTCCGGTTCTACTTTATCTCCTGGGTGGGTGAGCGGGTGGTGGCCGACGTGCGGCGCGCCGTCTACGACCAGGTCATTAAGCAAAGCCCGGGCTTTTACGAGGTCACCAAGACCGGTGAAATTCTATCTCGGCTGACGTCGGATACGACCTTGCTGCAAACGGTCGTCGGATCGTCGCTGTCGATTACGCTCCGCAACATGCTGTCGGTCGTGGGCGGATTGGTGATGATGATCTTCACCAATGTCCAGTTGACCGGGCTCATCCTGTTGGTCGTGCCCGCCGTGGTCGTGCCGATCATTTGGTACGGCCGGAAAGTCAGAAAACTTTCGCGCGAGAGCCAGGACCGTGTCGCCGATGTCGGCTCCTACGGCGAAGAAACCTTGAATGCCATTCGTACCGTACAGGCCTTCGTTCACGAAGAACACGATCGCTCGAAGTTCGCGGCTGAAGTTGAGGGCGCCTTTGCGGTCGCCATGAAGCGAATTCTCGCGCGCGGGATGCTGGGCTCGGTGGTGATTCTCTTGGTGTTCGGTGCGATCGCGGTTGTGCTGTGGGCCGGCGGGCGTGGCGTCATCAGCGGGACGATTACGGCGGGCGATCTGTCGGCGTTCATTTTTTACGCTGTGACCGTGGCGGGTGGCGTCGGCGCCTTGAGCGAAGTGCTGGGCGATCTGCAACGCGCCGCCGGCGCCAGCGAGCGGTTGGTCGAATTGCTCGACACCGAGCCGGCCATCCGCCCGCCGGCCAACCCCAAACCGATGCCGTTGCCGCACCGGGGCGAGGTCGAGTTCGACAATGTCGTATTTCATTATCCGTCACGGCCCGACACCGCGGCACTCAACGGCTTGTCGTTGAAGATCGCGCCTGGCGAGCACGTCGCCCTGGTCGGACCTTCAGGCGCCGGCAAGAGCACGGTGTTCCAACTGCTGCTGCGCTTCTACGACCCGAAGTCGGGCGCGGTGCGCATTGATGGCGTCGACTTGCGCGACGCCGATCCGCGCGAGGCCCGCAAGCAAATCGGACTGGTGCCGCAAGATCCGGTCATCTTCGGCACCAATGCGCTGGAGAACATCCGCTACGGCCGTCCCGACGCCAGCGACGACGACGTCCGCGCCGCCGCGGAAGCGGCGCAAGCCATGGAATTCATCACCCGCATGCCTGACGGCATGAAGACGTTTCTCGGCGAAAAGGGCGTGCGGCTTTCGGGCGGCCAGAAGCAGCGCATCGCCATCGCCCGCGCCATTCTCAAAAATCCGTCGCTGCTGCTTCTCGACGAAGCCACCAGCGCCCTGGATGCCGAGAACGAGCGGCTGGTGCAGATGGCCCTCGAACGCTTGATCGGCGGACGGACGACGATGGTCATCGCCCATCGCCTCGCCACCGTGGTCAACGCCGATCGCATCGCCGTGATCGACGATGGCCGCCTCGCCGCCAGCGGCCGGCACCAGGACTTACTCCAATCGAACCCGCTCTACGCCCGCGTCGCCGCGCTGCAATTCTCGGCCGATCCGGGTCCGATGCGGATGCACGCTGCGCAGTAATTCGGATTTAAGCCCGCGCGAGCTTCAAACGACGTGAAGCCGTTCGATTCTTTATTGCAGTCGGGGCGACACCGCGCCTCTTCGGACGTTGTGGTCGCCGGCTCGGGGTCGCGGCAGCCGTCAGCGTCAATCCCAGTGACCGGATGACGCCAAGCAACGTCGTCAGTCTGGGGTCCCCGTCACGGCTCAAGGCCTTGTATAGCGCCTCACGAGTCACACCGGCGTCGCGGGCGACCCCGCTCATTCCCCGTGCACGAGCAATAACGCCGAGGGCGTTGGCGATATATCCGGCATCGCCAGTCTCTAACGCGTCAGACAACAGCTCGGCCTGAGCCTCGGGAGAGGTCAGATATTGAGCTGGGTCGAATGGGATTGTCTTGATCGACATGTCTAAACCTCCAGCTTCATCGCCAATTCTTTTGCCTTCGCAATGTTGCGCCGTTGAGACCGCTTGTCCCCGCCGCAAAGCAGTATGATCAAAACCGGTCCGCGCCTTTTGAAATAGATGCGATAGCCTGGTCCATGATCCACGCGCAGCTCAGACAACCCCTGCCCGATCGGCTTCACGTCGCCGAGAAGGCCTGATTGCAAGCAAACGATGCGCTGAGCGATCCGTTCTTTGGCGCGGCCGTCGACGAGCTTGCTCAGCCACGCGGCAAAGGCGGGCGTTTGGCGAATCTCGATCACACGTTAACTATAAGTTACATCTCGCAGAATGTAAACTATAGATTACACACGGCTGAGAGGTGACTGGATCCAAGGTCTCGGTTACGCGAATTTCGATCAATCCTCCCACGCCCCGACTTTCCGTCCCGCTTTCACCGTGCCGCGGCGCTTTTTGTGCTTCAGGCGACGTTCGCGTGAGCCGCGGGAGGCCTTGGTCGCGACGCGTTTTTTGGGGACGAAGGCAGCGCTGTTCAAGAGCTCGATCAACCGGTCGAGAGCCTCGGCCCGGTTGCGCTCCTGAGTGCGGTGGTTCTGGGCAGTAATGACGATCACGCCGTCCTTGGTGGCACGCCGGCCGGCGAGCATCACCGTGCGCTGCCGCACAGCCTCGGGCAGCGACGGCGAATTTGCCGCGTCAAACCGCAGCTGCACCGCCGTCGAGACCTTGTTGACGTTCTGCCCGCCCGGCCCGGATGCACGAATGAATTCGATCGCGATCTCGGCCGGATCGAGCGACAGTCCATATAACAGGGCGATACGATCGTCGGACATGATTTGCCGACAATGGCCGCAACCCTTATCTAGAACAAGCCATGTCCACCGCCCCCACCATGATCGCCCCGGAACTATCGTTCGACGAGCTGGTCGAGAACTTTGGACTGATGGACGACTGGGACGATCGTTACCGATACCTGATCGACTTGGGGCGCAAACTGCCGGCGTTTCCTGACGACCTCAAAGTTGATGCCCATAAGGTGCGGGGCTGCATGAGCCAGGTCTGGCTCATGCCGGGCCGCACTACCGCGGGAACGTTCGCCTTCGCCGCCGACAGCGACGCCCACATCGTCAAAGGACTGATCGCCGTCTTGGGGATTCTCTACTCCGGGAAGCCCGCGGCCGAAGCCGCGCAAATCGACGCCGAAGCCGCCTTCGGCGCGCTCGGCCTCGACCAACACCTGAGCCCCAGCCGCCGCAACGGCTTGGTCGCCATGGTCGGCAAGCTCAAGCAATATGCCGCCGCGGCGTAATCACATGATCGACGGTTCGTCGACGTGAGGCTGTAGGCAGCCTTTGAAAGCGGCGTCGGGCGCGGCCGAGGTGTCCCAGAACCGGGCAATCACGCGCTCGCCCGTCACGCCGTTCGTCGCATCCGACGACAACCAGACCGCCGGCGGCACGATAACATCGCCGGGCAGCAATCGCCCGGCGCGAGAGCCGACTTCGCCAGGCACCACGTTGCTGCCGATGAATTCGGTGTCGGAGGCGCCGCCCGGCAGGAGGATGTTCACGTCGATGCCGGTGCCTTTCAACTCCGCCGCAGAGACGCGATGGAACACTTCGAGGCCGGCCTTGGAGGCGCCGTAGAACGAGTTTCCCGGCCGCGCCATGTTGCCGAGGCTGGTCGAGATCGAGAAGATTTTTCCGAACTTGCGCGGACGGAAATGCGGCATTGCAGCACGCGTCATGTCGAAGACGCCAAGCAGATTGGTCTCGATCACCGCCCGGCCAACGCCCGGATCGAGCTGATCGAATGCCGTCGTCGGATTGCCGGGCAGGCCGATGCCGCCGCCGAACGACAGCGAGCTGATGCCGGCATTGTTGATCAGCACGTCCAGCGTGCCGAATGCGTTGAGCGTTTCGGCGATGGTACGCTGGCAATCTTCGTTCTTGAGAACATCGGCGACGATGGTAACGCAGCGGCCCGGGCCGGCGATCTTCTCGGCGCGCGCGGCAGCCGCTTTAAGCGCCTCGACGTTACGTCCCGTGATAGCGACGCGGGCACCCGCCGCCAGCAGTTCGCGCGCCATGAACCAGCCAAAGCCGCGATTGCCGCCGGTGATCAGAACCGGGCGGTCCTTGAGCGACGGATGCCGGATCGACTGCCGGACGCTGTCGGGCCATGACGACGGCAGATCGTCGCCATCGGCGGCACTGGCGGACATCGGCAGCGCCGCGGTGGCGGACATTGGCAGCGCCGCGGTGGCGGACATTGGCAGCGCCGCAGTGGCGGTGAGGCGAAGGGCGTCGGCGCGTGACAGGTTGGTGGGGGTCATGGCGGGCTCCGTGCAAAGAAATCTCCTGTCATGCCGCGCTTCATGCGCGGCATCCAGAGGTTTCTGTTTGCGAACCAGGCAAATACCTCTGGTCCCCGCGGACAAGCCGCGGGGTGACAATCAGCGTTTGTTGGGATCAGCGCCCTACCGCTGCTTCTCCGCAAACAACCGGCGATCGAGCTTCTTGATGAACTGCCATGGATCGGCGTCGGGTTTGCCGAACAGCCAGCCTTGGACGTACTCGACGCCACAGTCGCGGACGAATTCGAGCGTTTCCTTGGTGTCGACCATCTCGGCAATGGTCTCGACTTCCATGGTCTTGCAGAGCGTCGTGAGCGCCTTGAGGAAGGCTCGGCCCTTGGGGGCGCTTTGCGCGTTCTTGACCGCGCTGCCGTCGAGCTTGACCACGTCCACTTCGAGCACGCTGAGATATTGGAAACTCGCAGCCCCCGCGCCGAAATCGTCGAGGCAAACGTGGAAGCCCTTGCCGCGCAGGCCTTGAACGAAGGCATTGGCCTTCTTCAAGTCCGCGACCCGGGCGGATTCGGTGATCTCGAACAGCATGAAGTGCTTGAGCCAGGAATCGGCGTCGAGCAGAGCGTGGAGCTGTTTGGTGTATTCGGCGTTATCGACCGACATGCCCGAGATGTTGACGGCGAGCGAGACCTTGTCGCCCTTGTGCTTGCGCAGCCACTCGACGCACTTGCGCGCCATGGCGATATCGAACTCGTTGATCAATCCGGTCTCTTCGGCGAACGAAATCTGCTTGTAAGGCGAGACATCGAAATTGCCGCCGAAGCGCACCAGCGCTTCGTAGTGGTGCACCGCGCCGGTACGCGCGTCGAAGATCGGATGAAACGCCACCTGGAAATCGGAACCGCCGACCAGCTTTCGGAAACCGTTCAAGGAGTTCACCGCCTCCTTGACCAGGTTGTTCATGCTCTTGGCGATTTCCTTGACGTTGAACTTGGCGCCGGCCTGCTCCTTGAAGTGATTGATGGTGTAGACAAGGCCCTTGGTAAGATCCTCCTCGCTGATGCTGCCGACGTCGACGTCGAGCGTGCCGGCCGAGACTTCGAGGCCCTTGCCGGTCGGGTCGAAGGCGCGCGTCGCTTCGGCGATCTTGGCTTCGAGGGCTTTGACGTCCATGCCCTTTTCGTGGACGAGGCCGTACTTGCCGTCGCCGAGTTAACCGGCGCTGTCACCGTCCAGGGAGTTGGCGCGGAGCGTTGTGCCGACCGTGTTGAGTAGCACCTGGCGTTCGTCGTCGCTCAGGGTTTCGTAAAACGTCTTGAAGCCCTGCAGATCGACCAAGGTCATCTCGGCCGGCGTACCCTTGGCCTCAAGGGCTTTCAGTTTCTCGGCTGCCTGGGTGCCGAACGACTAGCCATCGAGCAGCCCGGTCGTCTTGTCGCGCTCAAGGCCCTGCTCCTGATCGCCTTTGTCGTCGAGACGGATCGATGCGCGCAGGCCGATGAAGAAGTGATCCTTGAGGTCGGGAAGCATGTATCCCGCGACCGCCACCGGCGCGGTCAGGCCCTTGGTGCCCTCGAGTCGGATGCTGAGATTATCGATGCGGCCGCGTTTGGTCGTCATGGCCAGTAATTGATCGAGCAGGACGCGATCCTTCGGCGAGACCACATCCATGAAATTCTTGCCGATCAGGTTTTCAGGGCCTTAGCCCAACAACGGCTTCGCCGCGCCGACGGCGAACAGCACACGGCGCGACTGGTCGAGCTCGATCAGGAGATCGGCCCAGCAAAATGCGAAGGCGACGAAACGGTCGCGAACGGAACTCATCGGTTGTGCGCCCCTCTGGGTCGACCTCAATAGAGGGTTGAAGGGCCCGGCTCAAGATCGACAACGGTGCCGAATCGTGCTTGCAATTGGTCGAATTTCAACGGGTTAGGGAGCAGGAGCCGATCATGGGTCGACCGCACGTCGAGTTCATCCAGGGGCAGGTCATTCCGTTCGAGCGCGGACTTTACGGTGGTGCGCGTTCGGAAGTGATGGTGCGGACGTTGAGCCGCGACAACGAATCGGGAGCCTCAAGCACCATCATCAAGTATCCCGCCGGCTGGGCGCGGCGCGAGCCGCATGTGGTCGCGGCGGACGAGGAAATATTCGTCCTCGAGGGCGAGATCGAGATCAACGGCAAAACCTACGGCAAGCACTTTTACGCCCATTTGCCCCGCGGATTTTCGCGATCGTCGATGACCAGTGCCAAGGGCGCGGTGGTGCTGACATTTTTCTCGGCCGAACCGAAGGCGACGTCGGGCGCCGGCACACATGATGTGCGGCGGCTGGTCGAGCATCTCGACACGCGGCGGATGGCAGGCATCACCGGCAAACGGGCGCACATGAATTCAGGCGACTGGGACCCGTCGGGCACCATTCATAAGCCGCTCTATGTCGATCCCGATTCGGGGGAGCGCACCTGGCTGATCGGCATGATGCCTTATTGGTCGACCAATAAGGCCGAGATTCACCCGGTGGTCGAGGAAGAGTTCGCTGTCCTTGGCGACATCTGTTTCCCGTTGGGCGTGATGCGCGACGGCGGCTATTTCTGGCGGCCGCCCGGCATCAAACATGGGCCGTTCGCCACCTGGGGCGGGGCGCTGCATCTGTGCCGCTGCAAAGGTGGACCATTTGCCACCACCTGGGTCGAGACCGATGGGCCCGACTGGAATCCGCCCTACACGCCGGTGATGGACGGCCCCTATCGGGCAATGGTCGACGCCGCCGGTGACTACAACCGCGAACCGGGGTATTGAGCGAGCGGGATGCTGGCTGATCGCGAGGGGGCCATGAACGCGATCGACGCCATCGATATCGCCGCGCGACATGCTGCTGCTGAAGCGGATCCGATCATCGCCGCCGTCCATGCCTATTGGCGCGGACTGAACGTCGGCGGCGTTCCGGCACGCAAAGCCTTCGATTTCATGGCGATCTATCGCGAAGCGCCGAACCTGCTTCTTGCCGAGTGCCAGCAAGGTGCGACCTACAGATTCATCTATTGCGGCACGACCGTCGCCGATAACTTTCCGCTCGATCTGACCGGCAAATCCTATGGTCCCGATACGCCGCGGATCAGCAAGGTGCCATGGCCGCGTCTGTTCTCGTCGGTGATCGACACGCCATGCATCCGGTTCGGCGAGCATTCGATCGACTGGCCGGGGCCGAAGTTCTCGCAGATTCTGTTTGGCGCGTTTCCCTTGGCCGATGACGCAGGTCGTGCCCGGTTTGCAATGACGGCGCTGGCCTTTGCAGGGCGGCGATAGGACTTCCGCCATGGGGGGAGCCATGGCAATGTCCGGCGTCGTTGCAGCCGATTTTCGAGACTTGTCATGATCAGACCGATCGTTGCCGTTGTCGTCATGAGTGCCGCCGTTGGCGTTTGGGTCGGCGCGGCGCTAGCCCAGGAGCGCCCGGCGTCCGTCAAGGCGCCGGCCGTGCGCCGGACAACGCTGGTGGTCGAAAACCTGGACAAGTCGATCGACTTCTATCAGCGCCTTGGCCTCACCAAGTGGTACGACAAGGCGACCACGCGCGGCGGCCCCGAGGGCGTGATTGGCGCCGATGATTTGCCCCTGACCGAAGATCCGCGCGACGGCCGGATCGTGATCATGAAAGGTAACGACGAGCGCGTCGGCATGATCGGCCTGCTCGGTTACGACCATCCGCCGCTCGCCAGCGCACGCTCGAACCTGATGGGCATCGGCTCGGGGGACATGATCATCATGATCGAAGTGGGCGATCTGCAGGGCGCGTACACGCGGCTCCAGCAGATCGGCACGCGGTTTCATCGCACGCCCTATAAGTACAAGGTCCTCAACCCCGACGGCAGTTCGAACACCGGAACCCGGATGTTCGCCTACGACCCCGATGGCCACCTGATCGAAGTCGCCCAGCCAGAAAGTAAGTAATTGTTATATCAATATATTTTATGCTGAAAATAGGGTCGTACCCTATTTAACGCCCCGATCGAACGATTATTCGCCGGCGACGGCGCCTTCGCGGCGTGGGTCGGCGCCGCCGAGCAGGCCGTTCGCCGTGATGCGGATGGCGTGGATGCCGGACGGGAACTCGCCGACACGGACCTCGTGCCCGAGCGCTTTGAGGGCTGGTGCGAGATCGGCCAGTTCGGGTTCGACTGTGACGCCACGACCGAAGCCGATGATGTGGGCGCCGGAGATCGCATCCTGCGGCGTCATGTTCCAGTCGATCATCGCGACCAGCGTCTGCACGACGAAGCCGACGATCGCCGGACCGCCGGGCGAGCCCACCACCATTTCGAGTTTACCGTCCTTGTCGAACACCAGCGTCGGCGCCATGGAGCTGCGTGGCCGTTTGCCGGGACCGACCGCGTTCGCCACGGTCTTGCCGTCGGCGATGTCGGCATAGGAGAAATCGGTCAGCGTGTTGTTGAGCAGGAAACCGCGCACCATCACCCGCGAGCCGAACGACGCTTCGATCGAGGTCGTCATGGCAACCGCGTTGCCCTCGCCGTCGACCACCGAGAAGTGGCTGGTCGAGATCATCTCGGGGCTGTCGGCCGCGATCCAATTCAGCGCGGCCTTGGTCGGGAGCTTGCCTGGCACCGCCGCCGGCATCCGTTTGTCGATCGAGATCATGGCGGCCCGCGACTTGAGATAACCGTCGTCGAGCAATGCCTCGGTCGGCACCGGCAGCACATCGGGATCGGCGACATAGGTGCTGCGATCGGCCATGGCGAGGCGCCCGGCTTCGACGATCACGTGCTGAGCGACCGCGGAGGCCGGCCCCATGGCGCCCAAATCGAAGCGTTCGAGCATCGCCATGGTCTGCAGAACGCCGACCCCGCCGGCCGTGGGCGGCGCCATGCTGCAAAGCTTGCGGTCGCGGTAACGCCCGCAGATCGGCGCACGCTCGACGGCCCGATAGGCCTTAAGATCGTCAAGCGTCATGTCGCCAGGACTGGCCGACGATGTCGTTACCGCCTTGACGATGTCCTCGGCGATCGCGCCTTCGTAGAACGCGTCGGACCCACGCGCCGCGACCTGCTTCAGGACGTCGGCGAATTCGGGATTCTTGATCAACGTGCCCACCGGCTTCGGCGTGCCATCGGCAGTGAGGAAGAACGTCCGCGCCGGCTCGAGCCGGCCGATCGACCGATCGCCGTCGAGCAGAGCGTTCAGGCGCGGCGACAGCGCGAACCCGTTCTCGGCAATGCGGATCGCCGGCTGGAACACGCTGGCCCAGGCCAGCTTGCCGTGCTTCCGGTGGGCAAGCTCCAACACCCTGAGCGTGCCCGGAACACCGACCGAGTGTCCGCCAAGCAGCGCATCGATGCGGCCCATCGCCGCGCCCTCGCGCGTCAGGAACCGCCGCTCGGTCGCCGCCGCCGGCGCTATCTCGCGACCGTCATAGGTGGACACGGCCTTCTTGGCGTTGTCCCAGTGAACGATAAACGCGCCGCCGCCAATGCCCGACGACTGGGGCTCGACCATGTTGAGAACGGACTGGACCGCCACCGCCGCGTCGACCGCGCTGCCGCCGGCCTTCAAGATCTCGACCCCGGCCGCCACGGCGTGCGGGTTCGCGGCCGCGACCATGAATCGCTTGGCTTCGCCACCAGCCTGGCGATAACGACCGGTCGCGGCCTCGGGAGACACGAAGTCTTGCGCCACGACAGAGGTCGCGGCGATCAACCCAAGACAGGTCGCTCCGGCAAAATTGAGACGCATCGGGGTTCCGTGACCGGTTTGAACCGGCCCGGGAATAGCACGATTTAAGCCGCAAGGTCAGGGCTTAACCGGGGCCCAAAGTATCGGCGTTGATCGACCTGATCCCAGCCTTTGCGGTACGCACGATCTGCGCTTCGGCTTCCTTGAGCTTGGCCGTGACACCGCTGATCGAAAGCACCGCCGAATAGCGGCCGACTTTTGGCTTTAACAGGAAGGCAATGGCGCCAACGCCCGGATAGTAGAGATCGTATCCAGTTGCGTAGCCCTGGGTGCGCGCGCGCCGGATTGCACTCATCAACTGATTGAGCTCGACCTTCTGCTCCGGCCCCTTGATTCGCCGATTATAGCGCTCGACAAATTTGGCGATTTCCTTGTCGGGTCGGTCACTCAAGGCCATCAGGCCAATCGCCGAGCGGAACAGCGGCACGGTTTGTCCGGCCTTGACGTTGAGGCTGAACGACTCCCCAAGGACAACGTGAATGAACTGCATGTTCAAGTCGTTCTGAATGCTGAGCATCAGCGACTGGCCAGTCTTGGCGCGGAGATCCTCCATCATCCCGAACAGCCGGCCCTCGCCGAACAGCGAGGTTTCGACCCAGCGACCGAGATTCGAGACGCGAACGGTCGGCGCGTAAACCCGCTCGGCCCGATCGAATCCGATATAACCCAGATTGACCATGCTCTTGAGCAGCGCGAGCGTGCTCGATGCGGGATACTTGAGTTTGCGCCCGACCTGTGTGGCGGTCAGCGCCCTGCATTCATGGTCGAACAGCTCGAGCACCTCGAACACCCGACCGACCGACTTGACGACGGAATTGTCCATGACCGGCATCCCCTGTGTGCGCCCCATGTGCGGCGTCGGCATTATTACACATCTGTGTTGTTTTTGGATTGATATGTGTAATGAACCAGAAATAGCGGCTTAAGTCGGTGTTCGCAATCGAAGATTCAAAGACCTGCAATGTGCTAGTTAGGCTCAGGGGGCGGGGAGACGACCGATGCGGCAGGAGAATGACGCGACCGTCGCGGCGCTGTGGCACGAACTCGCGACCATTGGCGATCCGTGCCACGTCTTGTCAGGCCACGGCCTCAGCATCGTCGACATCGGCATCGTCAATCGGGTCGAGCGGACCGGCGATGCGATCGAGGTCGGCGTAACCTTCACCGAAGCGGCGTGCACATTCTCATACGGCATCATTGCGGCAATCGAGGATCTGGCGCCGAAGTTCCCCGAGATTACGAAGATCACGGTTGTATCCGAGCATTATCCAATGTGGACGCCGGATCGCCTGAGCGACAAAGCGCGCACGCTGTTCGCCGATAAGCGCCGCAGGTTCGGATTTGCCCAGACAACCAATGCCCCGGAGGCTCGTCCATGACACCCGTCGATCGCCTGTCGCGCCGCGGCGCACTCGGAACGCTCGGCGCCGTACCGCTCATGTCGCCAGCCTTGGCTGCTGCGGAGTGGTCGCCGACGGCGCACCCGATGGCCGAGCGCATGTTCGTCATCGACGGCGTAGCGCATTGCTACAATCACATGGAGATCAACCGGCGCATGCCGCGCGCCGCGGCCAACAGCATCAACACCACCCACAGCTATCACATTTCGTCGACGCCCGAGCGCTATCGCCTGTCGCATGCCCAATGGAGTCGCGACTGGCAGCCTGACGAGGTGATGGATGTGATGTTCTTCGAGAGCCACACCGACATGATGATCATGCACTCGGTGCCGATGTACGACCTCTATTGGGACGGCCTGGTCTCGAACGAAAAAGGCGCCTCGCTCAAAGGTCGCTATCCGGATCGTGTCCTGTGGTACGGCGCGATCGATGTTTTCGATGCGCTCGACGCCGTCAAAGCCAAGATCGATCAGCTTGCCACGCAGAAAGCCGACGGCATCAAGATTTATCCGACGCGCATCAATCTCACGACGCGCCAACCCGAGGGCTGGCTGATGGACGACGAGAAGCGCGCTTTCCCGATCTTCGCCTACCTGCGCAGCAAGGGATTCAAGCACATCGCCGTGCACAAACTGGTCGGCCACGTTGGCCCCGCGACGCAGGCGCTCGGCATCGACGACATGTACAAAGCGGCCGAAGCGTTCCCCGATCTGGTGTTCCATCTTGTCCACGCCGGCTGGCAGAATTTCGAGGAGACCGTCGAATTGATGCGGGTTCGTGAGAACATCACGGCTGTCCTTGAAGGGCCGATGCTGTTTCCATTGTTCGACATGCAAACGTTTCACAAGATGATGAGCGTGTTCATGACCCAGGTCGACGTGAACCGGATGATCTACGCCTCGACCGCGGTCAATCAGCATCCCTATTGGATCGTCAATAGCTTCTTCGACTACCAGCCGCCCGACGGCGCCGCCTTTAAAGTGACCGAAGCCGACAAGGCCAAGATCCTCGGCGAGAACCTGGCGCGATACCACCGGATCGACATCGCGGCCCAGCGTCAGAAAATCGCTGGCGACAAGTGGTCGCTGGCGAAAAAGGCGAATGGACTGCGCGAGCCGTACATCGTACAGCGAACATGAGATTGGAGTTTTTGAGGTCACTTTCCGCATCGGTTGAATAAGCCCCCTCACCCCAACCCTCTCCCCTCCGGGGAGAGGGTGCCGAGCGGAGCGAGGCGGTGAGAGGGCTTTCACGTCAAAGCGCGATTTCTGAAACTGGTAATGAGCTGTTTGTATGTCCGGATCCATCGACATTGTCTGCAACGTCTTCACGCCTGAAGCGGTCACGGCCGGCCGCACGGGCATCGACGAGATCTTCAAGGAACAGGTGCGTATGCCGCCGGCGATGCGCCCCGGCGTGTCGATCGCGGACTATCTCAAGAAGATGGACAAGGCCGGCATCGAACGCTCGCTGTTGATTGCCGTTCGCGCCGGCGATCTTCGTATTCGGGGCTCGTTCGACGTGCCCTACGCGTGGGTGCGCGATATCTGCAAACAGCACCCGGACCGGTTTTCGGGCCTTGCCGGGGTCGATACCACCCGCGGCATGCAAGGGCTGACAGACCTCGAACGCGCGGTGATCGACGACGGCTTTGTCGGCGCGCACTGGTACCCGCACTGGTTCGCGATGCCGCCCGACGCGCCGCAGATTTATCCGTACTATGCCAAGTGCTGCGAACTCGACATCCCGATCATGATGCAGGTCGGGCACAACCTGGTTTACAACCGCGACCGCCGATTGCCGTCGGTGGCGAAGCCGATCCTGCTCGATCAGGTCGCCATCGACTTCCCCGAGCTGGCGCTGATCGGCATTCACATTGGCGTGCCGTGGACCGAGGAAATGATCTCGATGTGCTGGAAGCACGAGAACGTCTACACGGCCGGCGATGCCTATGCGCCCAAGCACTGGCCCAAGTCTTACGTTCACTACGCCAATAGCTACGGCCAGCACAAAGTTCTGTTCGGCACCGATTGGCCGGTGATCGATCCCGAGCGCGCGGTCAAAGAAATCGACGAGCTTGGCCTCAAGCCGGATGCCAAGAAAATGTTGATGCGCGACAATGCGCTTCGCATCTTCAAGAAGATCCCGCGTTGAGGTGAAGCCGTGAGCACACAACAATGAGCAAGAAGCAATGAGCGCGCCGCGCGACGTGACACTGCCGATCGGCTTTCAGCCGATGACCATGGCGCGCGGTATTCGCGCCGCCATGCTGCGCAATCCCGGCAAGATTGCCATCAGCCACAACGACGTGAGACGCAGCTATGGCGATCTGGTCGCGCGCATCGACATGGCAACCAACGCCGCCATCATCGATCTGAAACTCAAGAAGGGCGATCACGCCGCCATCGTCGCGCGGAATTCGATCGAATACGTCGAGATCGTCTGCGGCCTGCCCGAGGCCGGCGTTGCGGTCGCGACCGTCAACAACCGCTTGACGCCGCCCGAGATCGAGGCGATCTGCGACGATGCCGAGGCCAAGGTGGTGTTCTGTGATGCCGCCCTGGCGCCGGTGGTGCGCGCCGCCAAGTTCAAGACCGTGACGCGCATCATCGAGATTGGCCCTGAGTACGAGGCATGGCTCGAAAAGGGCCGCACCCCGGCGGATCGTCCGACGCTCGACGAATGGGATATTTGGACGATCCCCTATACCTCCGGCACCACCGGCAAGCCCAAGGGCGTGTTGCTGCCGCATCGCTCGCGCATTCTCACATTTCTCGGCATGGCGCTGGAGTTCGGTTGCTACGGACCCGACGACAAGTTCCTCGGCACCACGCCGATGCATCATGGCGCCGGCATTTGCTTTCCGATGGCCGCGCTGTTTAGCGGCGGCTCGACCGAGTTCATGGACAAATTCGACGCCGAGGTCCTGCTGCGGCGTCTCAAGACCGGAAAATTTGCCGGCGTGTTCATGGTGCCGACGCAGTTCCATCAGATCTTCAGTCTTGACCCCAAAATCCTGGAGGAATGCCGCGGCATCGAGATCAAAACCGTCATCTCCAACGCCGCGCCCCTGCCGCAGGCGCTCAAGGAAAAGATCGTCGCCTACTTCGGCGAGGGAAAGCTGCACGAGACCTATGGTTCGACCGAAGGCGGTATCGTCACCAACCTGCGCCCGCCGGATCAGCTGCGGAAGCAACGCTGCGTCGGCACGCCGTTTCTCAACACGATGGTCAGGATCGTCGACGACAACGGCAGGGAGTGCGCGCCGGATCAAGTCGGCGAACTATTCAGCGTGTCGCCCTATCTTTTCTGCGGCTATTGGAAGAAGCCGAAAGAGACGGCAGAGACGTTCAAGGACGGCTGGGTGTCGGTCGGCGATTTGGCGAAGAGGGATTCTGAAGGCCACATCTATATCGTCGATCGCAAGAAGGACATGGTGATCACCGGCGGGATCAACGTCTATCCGCGCGAAGTCGAGGAAGTGCTGTTTCAGCACCCGGCCATCGCCGACGTGGCGGTGATCGGTCTGGCGGACGAAAAATGGGGCGAGCGGCTCAAGGCGATCGTCGTGCCGCGCGCGGGCCAGAACGTGACAGCCGACGATGTCCAGAAATTCTGCGACGGCAAGTTGGCGGCCTACAAAATTCCGAAGGATGTCGCCACCATCACCGCCTTGCCGCGCAATGCCAACGGCAAGGTCTTGAAAACCGAACTGCGCGAGCTCGGTTAGCGCATGCCGCGACCGCCGCTCAAAGACCTGCGGGACGTATTGGGCGAGGTAGGCGTGATCGCGCGCGGACGCGGTGTCGTCGTGCGACCCGCGACGGTTGATGATTTGAGCCGCACGGTCGAATGCCTGGCCGGCGCCGGCTGTCGCGTGTCGACGGTTGAAATGCCCGCCGACGCGGCGCTTGACGTGTCGGGCCTCGATCGCATTGTCGAGATCAACGAGGCGGATCGATACGTTACCGTCGAGACCGGCTGCACCTGGCGCGCGTTGAGCAAGGCGCTCGATCCGCGCCGGCTCCGGGTCCCCGTCGCCGCGCCATTGGGGCGGGGCGATGAGACGATCGGTCGCGCGGTCGACGGCAATTTTCACGCCGCCAACGGGACGCTCAGCGACATCGTGCTTGGGCTTGACGTCGTGTTGGCCGATGGCGCGCTGGTCGAGACCGGCGCCGCGGCGGCCGAGGGCCGCACGCCCTTCTTCCGCCACTTCGGCCCGGACATCACCGGCCTGTTTCTCGGCGACGGCGGCGCGTTCGGCATCAAGGCGCGGATCACGCTTCCTTTGATTCCGGTCGCCGGCGCCACCGGCAGTTTATCGTTTGCGTTCGAGCGCTTTGAAGACATCGCGATCGTACAGGCGGCGTTGGCGCGCGAAGGCCTGGCCGCGGCGCAATGGGGCTTCGACCCCGAGCGCAACGAGCTGTTGGCCGCGCGCGGACACCGCGCCCTCGATGGCGTCACATTCTCGCGCAACGGCACGATTCCGCTTCGGGGCGATCGGGCGCGGGCGGCGGCGTCGCCGTCCCTAGTCGAT